>Ga0307507_10001669_pt1 | contig 49042 bp, 29 predicted proteins | sample 7_EM_MG_FD_207223 | JGI IMG/M metagenome (GOLD analysis project Ga0307507, IMG submission 207223) | Populus trichocarpa ectomycorrhiza microbial communities from riparian zone in the Pacific Northwest, United States - 7_EM | ecosystem: Host-associated > Plants > Roots > Unclassified | place...
GGGTCCTTTGCCAAGGTCGCTTATATTCGCGACTCGCTTCAATTGAATATTTATATTAACCCGGCTTTTCCGATTGGTTGATTCTTATCGATAACCTAAGGACCCAAATTGCCGTGTCAAGGGATAGTATCCGACGGAGGATTATAAGTTGGTAAAGCTTTAGAATAAACAGAAGAACTGCTCAGCATGTATAGAGGCGGGCTTAAAGACTTAAGTGCAGCACAAGGGGCGTAGGAAGGCTCTATTGAAGCTCTCGTCAAATACTATTAGGAAGCCTTGAGATAGTAAGGACTAGCGGCGCCCAAAAAGGGCGCCAAGAACTTTGTATGGCTGTAGTGTATGTCAAATACCGTTCTGCAGGAGCGACGACTGTTGGCTACCTTATATTAAGCGACTTAACTCTAGGAATTAAGCGTCGATATCAATTTTATATAGCAATTACTATATATTACCAGCTGCATATTCCTGATCACGATGATTCGATTTGCTTGATCTGATTGGCTAGTTCTTATCAATAACGGTAGGACGAATTCCGGCGGGTTAAGGGATACTCCGTACAGTATTAGCGTTGCGAGACTTTATTTTAAGGTCGCCACTAATCATACACCCGCTAAATGATAACGTATGTGATGGGGTTATGAAGGTGACCCTAGTTATAAAGGTTTGCAGGTTTCGCAAACAAATTTTATCTATGCGCTTGATTTGAATCACACACAGACAAAATTTGTTTGCGAAACCTGCAAACCTTCATAACCCCATCACCTACGTTATCATTTAGGGGGTGTATGATTAGTGGCAACCTATTTTAACATCCAGGATGCGGTATTCCAGGCACCCCTTCACTGGTCTCATAACCCTCTGACAGTCTAGCCTTTTGAATCTGCTAATTTCCCGGGTCACTGTTAATCAATGAAAGTGTTTTCGATGAGAAAGTACGCTCTGTTTTCCGATGCAGAATATCAGTTGCCAGAACTAAATTCACACCGTCTCAGCTAACATATTCCCAACTATCCTGTAGCTATATAACCCAATCTTCCAAATACCAAAGCCCCGCTTTCAATGATATTATATTTCAACCACTTCGCATCACTTTCGCATCACCGTACAAGGGATGTTGCAGCACTGGCAATCATCCCCACACCAGCAGCCTTTGCTGGGAGGACCTTTGTTGGGTATAGCTTTGGCGGATGCGGCTTTGGCGGGATCGGCTTTGGCGGGATCGGCTTTGGCGGGATCGGCTTTGAAGGACGCGCCTTTGACGGGCGCACCTTTGACGGATACACCTTTGTCACTCGGGGTGGTGTTCGATGTTGTGGAACCTCCAGGCATGTTTGCAGTGTGATCGCGGAGATATCGTATCTGAAGAAAATGCTCTCTAGCCTAGAAGGGCAAGGTGCGGAGATTATGGGGCAGAGATGCTATGGCAATGTGAGCAGGGATTATTATCATCGACACTGTTGAAACTCACAGATGATAATTGTATCTTTTGAGATATGTTCTCGGAGTAGTAACTTTGTGGTAGATCTTGAATGCAATTTATGAAGGAATAAGTAATTGAGATGGAAGCAGAGGTGGTGGATTTGCAGGTATTTAAGCTCTCAACATCTCTATGCCCTCGATAACGATACTACGCCGCAGCGCATACTGACACCAGGATTAGTTTGAGGACACGCACGCAAACCTTATTTTGGTACCTAGAAATTGAGTATTGGTATCTAAGAGCTTTATTTTAATAGCCTTGTTAGCACTTGGGGCGATTGCTCTAAAGTGGCTGTTACAATATCCTAGGAGCTCTAGCTGTCTGTCTGTTGCGCCAATAATTCTCGCGGTTTCTATGGGAAGTGTCCGAATCTGGGTCACGGATTGTTTCACGAACACACGAAATTGAACATTAATCTTCATTGGACCTGCGTTAAACGCCTCTTTTGGTATTCGATTCAAGATAGTACGCTAACGACAGCTCTTATAAACATGCCGCGGAGGGTAAGTTTAGAGTAAAGCGACTTTGCATGGACGTCTATTATACAAGACCGTGATAGTACGTGAAGGAGAATGTAAGCCTCTATAGCACAGCTACTTAACGGATCAGCTACGAACATGAAGGACACAGCGAGAAAAGCAACCGTAAAGATAGTAACACTATCCCGTGGGCTTCGGGCTTGAGAGAGGAAGTTTAGTAGCCCATAACGTCTCCTAATACTTTTGAAAGGCTAGTCCAATAGAAGTCACCTAGCACCCATTCCGTAATGTGTGTGGGAGATATGCTGTCTTTACCATAGAATATCGATTGCCAGGACCAAATTTACACCGTCTTAGCTAACGTGTTCCCCACCATCATCTAATTATACAACCCAATCTTCCTATACCAAAACTCCGCTAGCAATTGAATTGTATCTCGACTGTTTCACATCACCGTACAAGGGATGATGCAGCACTGGCACTCATCATCCCCACACACGCATGGCATTTTAACGGGTGCGGCTTTGACGATCGAAGTGGTAGTTGATGTTGTGGAACGTTTGGTTGACTCAGGCATGTTTACAGCGTGATAGTGGACGTGCTGGGTCTCTGATTTAGGTCGAGGGTGATGTGTAGCCTAGGAAGGTGATGCGCGGAGGTTATGTGGAGGGACGCTGTGACGCTGTAAGTTGGAATTCTGATCGCCAGCAGTGTTGAAACTTACAGATGGTAATACGGTCTGAGGGTATTGCTCGGAGCGATGCGATTGCGATGAGTTTTGCATGTGATTTATGGGGGAAAGAACAATTGGGACGGGGACGAGGCTGTTGGTGGATCTTGTAATTCAAACTCAGGACACCCAAGACCTTGGCAGTGACGTTACGAAGATTAATACTAAATTTAGTATAACGCATGCGCAAACTTTCCACGTGGGGAAAGACTACATATCTGAGACAATTATTATGGGGGGTAAATGTAGCATCTGAGAGCCATATCCTGTGGATCTTTCCGAACTGCTGGTGACTCTAGAGGAGCCGTATCAGTGTACTCGGCTTACGTTTTAGCCATAGACACGCCCTGGAGTCTAGGAGAAATTTTGGCGTTTAATCACGATAGGCATTTGAGTAAGGCCATTTAAATGAGTATAGGAATTGAACATCATGTTCAATGGCTCTGTATCCACCACCTCTCTTGGTATTAGATTAAAGATAGTAATAGTCATACTGGGGTATTTAAGCATCAGGCGTAAGAAATGCACCCGAAAGCCGTAATGAACGCCGCAACCCAATTCTCCACTGCCAAATGCCTCCCACAAAATTAAACATCTTTCCTAATATTTCTATTAATAAACTGAAAATATGGTGCGACACTGACGTTAACTCACCAGGTCATACCAGTCCTTTCAATAAGGCGTCTTCAGAGCGTTGTTATCGCTAAACGGGTTATCATCGTCGAGATCCTCTTCTGGTTCACTCTCACTTTGCTCTGCCTTCTGCTTTCCAGCGCCGGAGAATTGGGGTGGCTGAGGCATGAAAATGCCGCCCGGTCTCGGAGGTTTAGGCGGGACCTTCTCATTGAGGCTGAGCCCTGCGAACGCCGCTTCGGCTCCACGTGTCCCTGTTGGGCTTTTCGGAGATATTGGTGGCGTATTCCCGTAGCCCTCATGCTCGCTATCGCTGTCATCATCGATGCTTTTGTCCATAATCTCGAATGCCATTAGTGCTTTCACGAGTTCGTCGTTTGCACTGAGAAGACTGCCAATCCATTGGTCTGACTCGACAAGCTGGATATATCGCAGAATCTGACGCCGAAGCAGCTTACAAGCCTCGAATCGTGACATGACCTCCGGGTTGTTGCTTACGCGCTGCTCCTCCCGGTTGATGAGCTGTAGCGCATTTAAAAGATTGGTACTAGCTACTGAGGCAGTTGCAATAGTCTCTAATAGTCTCGGTTTCTCTTTCTCAAGATTGAAAGGCTTATGTTTGGCTTTCTTGTCTTTCTTGAAAATTGACGAGCTTTGAAGAGGTGCCGGACCTAGGGTGACGGGACGTGGTGTTGATGATGATACTGACATATACGATGGTGGCGAGGAGCCTCGACGATTGTTAGAGGTTGGTGATGCCGGAGACGAGGCGTTCTCGCGCTCGGCCTCTGCCTCCGTCTCTCGCAACACCTTCGACTGATGCGGCTGCGGTCGTTTGGTTTGGGGCAGTTGCTTGTACAATGCTGCAATCCTTTCCAGTCCTGCTGTGCCCTTGTACGCAACAGCCCATTGTCGGAATAGGATATTGCACTTCGCGCGAACCTCAGCGTCCACCATGTCATCTTTCGCAAGAATGCGTAGACGTTCCAGAAGAGGCTCGTCCGCGAACGTACGTTGGAATCGGCTTCCAGCATTCTGGATTAGACCGTCTAGAATCGTAAGGGCACGGAGTTGGCGGTGCACACTTCCATATTTGCTAATCTACGGTTAGTCGCGTATGATGCCAGAAATTTGCAATGACAAACGTACAGTTTCTTACGAATAGCTCTAGCGGCCTCCGTTGGCCCGGATTCTTGTATTCGTATAACTTCTATGAGATCTACAATTCCACCCAGGTCGTTCTCTTCATATTGTTCGCTGGTCAGACGATCAATCTGGACCGTGACAGCCGAGTACGGTTTTCTCTGTTGTTCCACACATGCCCTTAGTATACCTCGCAAGTACTGAAGACAGCATATTGGACAGCATTTGCAAAGATTAGATGAGTCAGGCGAAGAACGAGATTTGTGAAGATGTTTCGACTTGGTTTTAAAGGGACTAAATTTTTCCGTATATGGAGGTGGGTCTTTAGGTTTTAGGAAGCGAGCACTGGCATAAGGTGGGGGAAGAGTTGTAGTATCTGATGGGCATGGAGATTGTATGCAGCTGGCAAGAACTAATGTCATGGTAGACATAGAAAAAGAGTCTAATAAAGAGCGGGGATGGTAGTACTCGAAGATGAAACGGGTATTAAGTTATTTAAAAGGGCGGCTTGTTACGTTTATGAAAAGGCTATGTGCTTACGGGGCCACCAAACATTGCGGTCCGTTGGGGTTCACGCCGACCTAGTCACAAGTTCCTGTTTTAGGGAAACTAGGGCTCAGTCGATACGACTGTTTCTCAGGTTTACTTTAAGGCTGGCTGCAGGAGCTGACATTAGTCAGAGGATCTGCCAGGGTAGGATTCACTTGCATGAATCGTTTTTGGCAGAAACAAGAGCCACAAACGGGGGAACACAAAGCTTCGAAAGGCTACACATACTGAAAGCGTGATTTTCGCAGCGGCGCTCGCGTGGTCTGTCAAAATACAAGAAATTTCTGAAATGGTGATAGGCCGTGTGAAGCCTCAGAACAAAATACGCGGGGAGCCGAAGCTCTTGGTAGAAGCTGTCAGTGCCGGAAGATGGAGGGGCCGAGCTCAATGCTAGTTGATCTGCAAGCCAAGGATCTTGGGAAGCTAAAGATACACAAGGTCACGAAGTAGCAAGGCGCAGCAGAGAGCCAAAATGCAGAGAGTACGCAGCCAGCACTGCTGGAGGAGACGGGAAACTAAGCTTGGTGGGGCTCTGAGGCCGTGGTGGACTCAGGAAAAATGTTGTGCGACTTCCGACCCCAACCTGGCATCACGTAACGTGGTTGACCGCTCCCTGGTATGACCGATTGGAAAATCAAAATTAGCCGAAATGCTGACTTTGTGGTAAATAACTAATAAAAGTTCAAATCGGTCATCACTCAGAGAGCGGTCAAAACCCTGTTAACCACGTTACTGGTACTTGCTAGTACGTCGGGTGCACGCCGCCTTTCAGCCCACGGTTTACTCGCGTGCTTATTAGCCGCTACAGGACCCATTGAGGAAAAAGAGCGCGCGTTGCGGAGTGGGCGCTCATAACGGTGCTGCGGCTTACGGAATACCTGCGCGCCATGTCCAAATATCACGGATGGGACATTGACGCAATGAAGGTTGGGCGAGCACAAGAGGAGCGTGATAATGCAGAGGAAACGTCATCGCAGAAGTGGAGGTAGCGTTCCAGACACTTCCTTTTGCTGACTGCCTGTCACTAAACCAATTAGACCTAGGCTAACTCTTGATCGGTATAGGAAGCCCAACATCAGTCACACGGCTTCAAGCTTCAATCAGCCTAATTCCTCGGCCCCTCTATATCTACCTTCGACAAGTACTACCGGGTCGAAAGTGCATAGTGGTGACACTCTAAAGCACAGCTGCCTCCCCAAGGAGAGGAATTCTTTAGTTGTCGAATATCTCGGATTCCATGAAGATACTGAGACACCTTCCAAATTTGAGCGTGACGGTGGAAATGCTTCTGGGACTCGCAACCCGGTGGGAGGTGGCGGTGGCGGTAATCAGTGGAACATGTCTAGCGCAACAACCAAGACTGCCGTGGTCAAATCCAAAGGCAAAGCCAAGAAGTGGGGCATTTCTGATGGACTACATATCACGAAGACCACCGCGCAACCGTGGCCAGAAATCTCGAAGAATAAACCAAGCTTTGAATATTGCGAGGATACTGAGGCCCCAATTAAGAGCTCGGGAACAGATACCTGGCCCAATGTAGTCGACATATCTGAAGTTATCCAAAACAAGCTCAGCTCCTTCGGGAACAAAGCCTCAGAGCCAACACCTGACTTACAAGGCTCTTCACTACCGCATGACATACCAAAACATGATGACATATCCCTCATATTACCAACGACATCCTTAGACGCAATCAGGGTACAGCAAGGTTTCGGCTCTATAATTTATCAAGGACCCTATCAAGCAAATACTGGTCTCAGCTCCCTGCCACAATCGGACTCATCAACATACCTGACCAGCAAAACGCTGCGGATAAAAGGAACAATATCCCTTGCTCATAACGATACCGCAAAGCCAGTAGGTGATGTGCGAAATATGCCTCTAAATCATGTTCTCAAAGGCAACACTCCAAATCTTGTTCAGGAATCATGGCGTTTGACGCGCAAAGACTGCGTCACAAGACACAACAACCCCCAAAGTAGCTCATCTCTACCCTTCACTATTGACTATGGTCATATTATAAATAGGAATAAATCAAGAAGCTCCCTAGACATACTAACTCCAACGAAACTTCCTGGGACCGAAACCGCAGCCATGATTTTGCAGTCTTCACTCGGACTTGTGCCCAGCGCTCCGACAGACTCTTGGAGTTACTCTAAAGCGTTTAAGTCTGCCCATCGATCAGACCGAGACAACAATAATTTACCTCATTCGCAGGGTCAGATTGCACATGAGGAGCCTGGGCGTGCCCCGCCCTTAAATTCATTTGGTTCATCATGTGCAGCCCCTTCTCGTAACAGTCAGGCAAGCGTTGAACTTGACGCGTTTGAGGATTTAGATGATGGGATAAGTGACTCTGACCTTCTAATGTTTACAGTTGGCGAAGAGGCCGGCAAAGGGGAGACCAGTTGTGAGATGTCTTCTACTTTTCATGAAGCTCTGACACATCAAACCCAGGGAGGCCACATCAGCTTGAGGCTGCGGCAACGAGAACCAAGCGCAATGGAAAAGGATAGTAGAGATAGTTGGACATTTCTAGAAGACGATGAAAACTTTTTCGATCTGGATTTCAGCGATGGCCCATCTAGTTCTGTTGCTGAACCATCCTCATCAACTGATCAAGAGAGCCATGCCTTCTTCATTGAAAACTCGGCAGTCACTGATATTAGTAGATACGAGCCGGGTAGCACGGACGATCTCCGTCATCCGGAAGAGGGGATTGTACCAGAACTCACACTTTCGGGCGCTCTAGGGCTAAACGAAAATCCACACCATCTCTCGAACCGCACACCTGTTGTCCGGCCTCCCTTTCCAGTCCAAGTGCGAGACCGATCCCCAATCATCGGCCTGTCCTCCAAAAGTTTACTCCGTACATGTTTCCGTGTTGGCGAAGCCCTGAATATAGGTCGCCATGCTGTCCGTAACGGCAAACCTACAATCATCGAACTGTATGCTCGAGTCGCCTCGTCATGGCGGGAACCTGATAGTGTTAAACAACATTTTGTCTTCTCCGATTTATTTCATGACCGTCCTCCTTTCATGAATGGTGTATATGATCTTTGGAAAGGAGTTGAACTGTGGGATTATGACAGTGGCAGATTTCTCAACCCAAGCGAGCAACAGAGGATGTGCAGATGCATAGGAAGGGCGAAAAGAGATGGAAAGAAATGGAAGTTTATGATGTTGAACATCTGGGAAGCAACCTGGGACGACGTTGATTACGCCAAGGGTATCATTTGCGCGTAGAATAATTTAAGTCGCTGCCAAACCCTTCCAACTTCACTGACATCTTTAACACCTTTTAGTCTAATTTCATGTGGCTGGATCTTCTGCATGTTGCGTTACATGGTGGTTTATTTGGAGCAATCCGTATTCCCAAGATTTTCTCGGCGCTATGGGCGCTAGGTCTATACCAACGATGAGTATTTTTTATTGAAAATATGCATTCGCCATAGGTGTGTATATTCCCGAATATATAGATTGCAGAATTCAAGTTATAACTTCCACTGAGAGGCTCCTATCTTATCTAAACACGTGATTTGCGGCTCAAAGTAACCCCGCGTCTAACGTCCGTGCTCTGTTAATCGCCCTTCACCTCCAACGCGGCGTTGGAGAGCATCTTCAGCATTGCTCAATGCTGGTACCAACTCTTGATATGATTAAATGCCGGCCCTTGTTATCATTGAAGGGCAAGCTTTGCCCACTTGATCGCAATTCTTCACAATGGATATGGCCAACCCTTTCACAAGATCATCAGAGCCGCCCATTCGCCCTCCCTCTATCGAGGCAATGATAGGAAGCCAACTGGCCAGCCAAAGATCCAGTAGAGCCGCCAGCGGAGGTGAAGGTGGGGGCGATGCTGATTCCGATTCCCTGTTCTCCGTGCGAACTCCATCAAAATCACCTTCAAAGGCTCGGTCGCTCTCGGATTCGACACCCCAACTATCCCCTTCACCCAAATTTCGCGAACCTCGACTCACTTCAAAAGATGATCAAACCATTATCTCAAGCCCTCGAACACCTCGGAGGCCGGACTTCCTTTCTAGAGGCTTGTCGTTGCAAATGCCGGCTCGGGACATTGGGATGCAGAGTCCAGCAAACCTAGTTAATCGCGTACCTCTCTCTCCTCAGCTGGATGCTCGTAATACCTACGCTTCCCCAGCTTCCTTATTACCACGACGCTCGCGAGGTGCGGAGTTCTCACGCGCTTGTACCAACCTCCACCACTCAACCCTTGCGGAGCAATCATCGCCTGATTCCTCGCCGACGATCACACAAAAGGGAATGATGATACCTCCGAGGAAGGGCAGGTCCAACTCGCTGGTTCTTGACTCGCCACATCTGAACTCGAGTTCTATTTGGTCAGCATTGGGCAACGGAGATAGAACAGCTGCATCGAGCTCGCTCGGCAGCATCAATATGCTTGGTTCAGAGTCCTCGAGCAGCAGCTCGGATGATGGTGATCCTATAGATCCGGATGATAATGATGATCCTATGATCATGACCCCCCAAGTGCTAAAGTCCTCCATAAACATCAATTCAACGCCTTTTGGAGGACCGTCCGCACCTAGTCCTGGAGGAGCTTGGTCAACCATGTTCTCTCCAAGCGGGCCACCCACATTCATGAGCATCCAGCGAGCGAGATTGCGGAAGGGACGGAGCAGAAAGAGCTCAAGCAGCGCCAGTGGACATAGTTCCATGGCCAGTCCAGGGCCTGGTTCGCCTCCTAACGGTAAAGGTACTGAAAGCGGCAATGGAGGGTATTTTGCAAGAGAAGCAGTGATCCGCAGCGCGGGTTCTCGAAGAGAGAGCTTATCAATGTTTACCAATGACTTGCATATATCTTCAGGGAATGACAGTGGAGATGAAGCAGGCATCACGGCGCCATCAACACCAGGGGTAGTTCGGCGGCCTGTTACAAGGAGGGGTAATTTGCTGGCAAGTAATGCTATTACGTACTTTTGCCGATGTGGAACTAACATAGAGGATAGCCAAAGTCGAGGCAGTTTGGTCGCATCAAAGCTGAACTACTAGAAGAGAGTGCACCCATCGACAGTGAAGTGCGCAGAGAAGCGGAGATTATCCGGCAAGTTCGCGAAAGTGATGCCGACCTTGACCGCCTTCAATCCACAACTGCACATTCATCCCCGACGCTGTTGCCGACTGTTCCTGGGCTAGATGGTCCGCTTGAAGGCGTTCCAGGGGAGGGTAGCGAAAGCGGAATGAGTCTGGATAGCTCGAGTACAGTAGCTGTGAAGGGACTTTTTGGAGCGTTCAACATACAGGCATCGAAGAATTCTGGCGGACGAGGATTCTGGAGCAATCTTGAGAGTTACGCACATACTACACCGCCTCCATTCTTTGCCCGGGCAAGCTCCTCAGCCATTAGCGATGATATCAATATGGACTCGCCAACGGTTTCATCTGCATCAACATCACTTCCTTCAACCAGTGTAGCTGCCGCTCAGGAACAAGGGAGGGATGTTCAATTCTCCCGGTCGTCGACACCTCAGCCACTAGTTCCCCCAACTGCAGCGGATGGCCTGAAGAAATCGAATAAGAGACGCAGGGATGATGACCTCGACGGTAATTCCATTAAGAGGCGCGCAGTATCACCAGGTGTGAGTGTGCAGAACAGCCCAATACTGTCGCAATCACCAGGTCAGAGAGACAGCGGTCTTTGGAACACGCAAAAGCCTAGCCGTGAGAGCTCCGTTTCTGGCCACGCTGCAGGTGAGCGGTCAAATAGCGGCGGGAGTCTCTCGAGCATAACCCCTGTTTTAGGACCTAAGAGAATTGGCCTTCAGGGCATGACGGATACACACGACGGCCTTATGAAGATGAGTATTGAGTAAAACTGGGTCGTATCCCTTCGACCGTCGGCGTCCTACCTCGGGATTTTTTAAAAGCGTTTTTATTTCCAAAGCGCGGCGTTTAGAATGGGGATAGTGGCCGGAGCATTAGTTGGAGGTGCAGACAGCGGCGTCAAGTTCAATTTTCGATGATATCCAAATGTATCTTCTTAACTGTAATCCTCTCAGAGATAAGCGGATAGACACTTCGTATCATGTAATCAGAATAGTCCAATTTATGAGACAACTGTATATCTGTCTACTTCCTGTACATGGCTAGCTTCTGCGGCGAAACGACATGTTGCGGGCAAACACCGAGCCCCTCGCCAAGACTTTAGGACAACCTCCGCATTGCGAATCCGACCCACCATTGAACATATCAACCGCCACAGCTAGATCTGCCGAAATATTTTGATCATTTGCCATACTCTCTTAAATACTCTCTCGATGCCCTCGAACAATCCAGCCCTAGCATCCTTTGTTGAGAGTGCCCCGCCTGGAGAGGTAAACTTGCGCTCCCTGATGTTGGGCAACAAACTAACAAGTTGCTAGCTATTATATGTTACCAAGGGTATGCATATTTGTCCGTCCAACCTTCAATGCAGACTCTAAGCTCCCATGACATACAGCGATCAAGTCCATCCTTGCCGACGACCCATCAGCCCTCCAATCGTTAACTCCTGCTTTCGAGAAATATAACGAGGAGCAGTTCGCGACTGTCAAGTTACCTGGAGGTAGCGAGGAGGTATGTATAAAAGAAACTGATATGGAAAAATATAAAAGAAGCGCTCATATCAGGATACAGGTCATTGTTAGCTCGCATAACTCACTCGGCGATGGACGATATTATGATGTAGCTACCCAGAGCTCTTTCGTGTTCGACCACGCTACTCAGGTTCTACAACCCGCCTCTCAGAGTATGAAAACAGCTAATTATTCTTAGAAAGCATCAGCAGTGCAATCATATGTCCTAGAATCATCACAGCTTGACCTAGTGTAAGTGACAATACCCCCTGTGACCTTCCGCTCAAGGCACCTTACTGACTTGTCCCACTGCTATAGCAAATCGCTCCTAAAGCCTCTGTCCTCACATGTTGCCGAACATTATCCAAAATCCTCTCTCGGAGTGTACCCCATAGAAAACGATTCCCAGATTGCTATCCTGACGGTAGCCAATAAATATAGCCCGAACAATTTCTGGTACGAAGGCGTTAGGATTATAATAAAACCATGACGTCCGCTATCTGCCGTGGCTGATTTAAATTTACAGGAATGGCCGCTGGCGTTCTCTCTACATCCTCTCCCCCGGCAGCGGTTCCCTAGTCGGCTCTCTCAAGGTTGACGTTCATTACTACGAAGATGGCAATGTGCGTCTTCTAACCGATAAGCCTATCTCAGTTTCCTTGTCCTCGTCTGCTAGTGCCTCTGAGGTCGCGAAACAGATTGCGATGGTTGAACGGATATACCAAGAGGATCTGAACAAAGCGTTCGGGAGTCTGAGCGAAGGGGCATTCAAGGCATTAAGGAGGCAGCTACCGATTACGAGGCAAAAGATCGAGTGGGAGAAAATAAGTGGATATCGCGTAAGTACTACCTGATCGACTTCGATCGTAGGAGATATAACTAAAGATGTGGTAGTTGGGACAGGACATTGGTGGCGGGAGGTCGAGATAAAGAAGATCAGTGAGCTATAGAGATACTAAGTCTCAATCTTTTGCATGTCTGGAGGACTTGGACTCCAGCGCGTGTTTTGCATGGAATACCTGGTGCCAGGGAGAATTGCAGTGACGCAGGCATTGGAAGCCCTGAGTAAGAAACATGCTACTATGCAATGCAGTTTAGTAGATCACCCTTTGAAGATCTTCGTCACAAATTTCATCGCCTTTGCTTTTCTGTGATATTGCAATGTCCACTATCTCGTCTGGTCCAACAGAACCACGGACTTTGAAGCAAGGCAACAGCAAAACAACCCACCGGGCCACTAAAAACACAGTCTTCGCTCGAGGCCCTCGAAATAGAGGCCGCCACTTGCAGTTGCGAGGAAGAAGTACATCAATATAGCTTCTGGTCGTCCCTCAATTGGACTCACAACCCGCCAGCAACCCACACCAGCTAGAAATAACGAATCCCTATCTTCATGTGAACGCTATGAGGCTACTATGTCTACTTAGCCTTCTACTCAACATCGGTACTCTACTGTTTCGCTTGTGGTGAGCAATACCACAGCCTCAGATCAGCGTGCAAGTGGCGAGAATACTCCAACTTCGACATCACAGACGAGACTATCTAATTTTTGGCTACTCAATCTTCCCCCGCTGTCGAACTCGGCAAAGAACCCATGCATATTTCCTCAATGTGGGCATATCATTACGCTGCCCAACATAGATAATCACATGAAGATGTCCGCACATTACTTCACGACTACTGCCGGAACGGTGCTCGAAATTAAGAAACCATCAGAACCATTCTCTTTGGAGAGGAAAGTTCTCCGAGTTGCCCTCAGTGTCGTGGATCCTTGTGCGATATTTCTCGCTATGATCGAATTGTTAGGCGCGCGTTGCTTGATGAGTCTACTAAGAAGTCCTTGTCCTGGGCGAACTCGGAATATATGCCTCTAGCACAGAAACTTGCTATAGAGCAAGAATCACTTGCTAACTTAGAAACTCAACTTGATGTGGAAGCACTGCGAACTTGCCTTCATCTCGGCGGGAGCCGCGACCAACAGCTTAGATTTATTTCTAACGCAGCTCACGGACGTTCTTGATATTACGAAATATCGAGAGTTAGAACAAGCTACTTTAACAAAGTCCGTAAAGAGGAAGTACCCTTTGTTCGCGCGTGGGAGTTAGTAGAATCAACCAGAAGGCGCCACGGCATCGACGAACAATCTTCTGTTGACGGCAAGGTATCACAGACAACCTTCCACACTATGGCAAATGCTCTACTGCTTTGATGCGATCTTACTATATTGTCAGACTTCATCGCACAAGTTCATGAGAGCCCCAGCCCCATCAAATTAGAGAACTTTCTCGATTATCAATCAACCGACAGGACTGCGGCGTACTTGCTGAAGCCGCCAAGGCCTCCAATAACCCGGCTCGTGAAGCCGAAGCACGTATTTTCTGCGGCCAAGATCCGGGCAGTAACACTTGGCAGTAACTTTACTGCCCGAATCTTTCGATCGGCGGCGGTTTAGCAGGCGGTCAGGGCAGCCAAGGCACTACTCAGGCACCTATTTTACTAGTAAAAGCCATACAAATGCAATGTTCACCAAATACCCCCCACCCCGGCAGCCCCCGCAGGCTGCCGCACGGTTAAACGGAGGTGCACGTACTTTCGTTACCGCCAAGATTCGTCAATCAACACCGCTCAATCGCCACCCAAGCTCTACATAAATACATAGCAATGGCTCCCTACGCTCTACACCAAGATTCTCATCCAAAATGGACGCTCCTACCTCAGTTACTCCTGCCGCCGCGCCCCAGGAAACTCTGTTAGTCAAATAGAAGGCTTATAAGAAGCTAAGAAATAAGAACACAATTACAGCAATACAGGTAGCTATTTAATTAATCCCTCCTAAACACTTGCTTAAGCCAGAAGCTAATAAGCACTATAAAACTCAAGACTTAGTAATATAGCGCTTTAATAACTACGCGTTCTCTTAAGGCTATAAGCTCTGCATAAGTAGTAGCCAAATTGCACAGTAACTCTACATAAAATGTAAAGCTTATAGTGGAGAGACTTGCAACTATTAAAAGCTTACTAAGGATAACCGCTAGCGGAAGGATAAGAAAGGTTGATTACTTAGGCGGCCAAATAGAAAGATTTTAAAGAAGAATTATCCCTATTACATCTTTGCTTACAAGTATATAGACAAAGGAGTTATTACCTAGGTTATAAAAGTTAATAATAGTACATATACCTGCGCAGCTATACCAAATCCTCTCTCTCTTCTAAAATACAAAAGCTGTTGGCCACAGTATACAGCAACTATAGCGGAAGCCCTTAATTACCAAGCTGCCAATATATCCACAGGAGAGGTACAGCGGCTTCTATCCGCCAACAACTTGCCACTAATAAGTAGTCGCAACTACTAAAATATGGGAGGGCAAGTTTGTTAAGGTAAATAGATAGGAGGTGCAATAAAGCAAGAGCAATTTATGGAGCTCCATTCAGCTCTCCAACAAGCCAGCTTCCATACTCACTTGCGTATCTATACAGAAGTTAATACTAAAACAGGTAAGCTTACTATTTTATTTAGTAAGATCTAAGAGGTGGCAAGATTAAGGTAATAGCAAGATCTTAAGGCAATGGCAAGATTAGGGTGATTATAATATCCAAGTAATAATAGGACCCCATTAAGAAGAACATTCCCCTTTATCTAAATTACTTGCCGGCCTTCTAAATAGGCGTATCTTACAGCTTTAAAGAAAGAACAGGAAAGGAATAAGTTACCATAGTGGATTTAGGTTTATTGGATAAACAACCTTTAGCCCCAATCCCGGCAGCACAAATAATGTGGCATTTTCTGGTACATCTAAGTTATAAATTAGTATAGTAGGACCTACTAAATATAATAATCTAACCATACAGTAGTATGTCTTGGAGTACTTTAGTATTAAAGCGCCTAGGATGTTTATTTGCTATCTGCTACTAACTTAATACTAACTTATTCTTCTCCCTAGGTGACCCTACCTCTTAAGTCCTTATTTAACTTACCTTTACAACTCCCAAATAAATTGCTTTTACACGTTAATTTGCCTCTGGCTTCTATATTTATACTAATATAACATTCTCTATAAACCAGCTCCACATGCCGCTATTAACTATAGTAATAATAACAAATACTAGTAAGACAGTTCCAATTATATACTTAATTATTATATCTAAGGCTGAGCAGGTGTTTAAAGAGATGTATAACTTCATAAATAAGTTTATATTCTATGATATACCTGTACTAAAAGTTTATATTAGCAATTAGGGAGCTAGCTTTGTATTAGCTACTAAAAAGCTTATCTAGGAGGATATCCAGATACAACTCTATAAGTAGCACGTTGTTAAAAATATTAAAACTATGTTAGTTAATAGTGGCAAGTACTTAAAGAAGAAACAGAAGATATTAGAGGACTTAATTTAGGTGTATACTAAGTTAGAGAGTCCCACCAAACTTAAAGCCAATTATAATACACTTATGCGTTAACTTAACCAGTTAAAGGCTCTTAAAATTAAAGATTACTAGGGCCTAAGGGAGGCCTACTTTAATAGGGCTTATACTTATTATTACTATAATCTCAGTGCTAATACCTTACAGAGGGGCGAATTAATTTACCTAGTAATAAAAGTAAGGTTATATAAGGACCTTGCGTTACCAAAAGTCGTTAATTAAATTAAGTTAGTAATTAATAAGAAGTTTAAGGAGTATAAGAGATTAGAACACAAGGATTATAGGAAGTCTTTCCAGCTTTAAGATACTTATATATTTCGGTTGCTATAGGGTTAAGTAACCAATAAGGCTATTAGGCTTATATAGGATAAATAGGAAGTCATTAAATCTAACTATAGACAGTTCGGCCAGCTCACTAAGGACAGTAAGAAGTGTCACAGTGCTATAATGCTAATAGGCTGAATAACTACATTGTGGTATGAAGAGGAGAAGGAGGTAAAAGGGGGTATCATATACAAACAGTAGGGGCAGCCGCCAAGGCGCTAGTGGTGGGCCAGCCAATAGTAGGAAACAGTACGAGACAGTACAAGACAGTATGTGTCAGGACAGTGCCATAACAGTACTCCCCTCCCCAGAAGGTTTGGTCCCTAAACCGAACAAGTAACCTATTTTTGCTGCAAAGATGTTACTTCCGCTCACCGCCCTTAACCGAGCCAATAGCGATTTTCCATGCCGGGCATGGAAAATCTTGATTAGTTAGCTCAACGAATAAAATTAGTAGAACTCTATACTGCCACCGCATGGCGCTTCTTGGCAAAAAACCAACTAATTAGATAACTTCGACCGGCGGTCAAAGTTCTATGAGATCTTAACCACCACAAATTACCTTTGTGGTCAGCCACGGCCTTGGCGTGGCTCTCCCTTATCTTATACCCAGTCTGGGGGTCCTGGCTTCTTAGGGTGTTGTTTATAGAACTTTAGTAGTGCGCGCTTGCACCCTTTTAGGGATTTCTTGGGTTCCTAGGTTTTCTTATTATAATATTTCCATTTAATACAGTATGTTAAGCCATGCTCGTCTATTTGTTTATTATATATATTAAGGATCTTTTTAAATTCCCACTTATCCGTAATATTGCCGTTATTATCCCTTTCGGCTATCCTGCCTATAACATTACAACGTTCCTCTTTGTTAATGTGTGCTTAACTAGAGATCTCTTTAGGGAACCAGAGGCGGATTTTTAAAGTATAGAAAGACTTATTAACACGGATATAGTCTGGGAGGTCAACTACGACTACTCCTCTATAGGTAGCTAGGACGGGCTAGGGTCTATCCCAGTTATCGTCCCACTTCCTTTTAGGCTGGTTGGTCTTTATGTTTTTAAGGCTAACTATAACCATATTATCCTTTTTAAATATTATACCTTCGTCTTGTTTTATATTAGCGTTGTCTTTATATCATTACTGGGAGATATGAGCTAGGGCTTTAAGCTGGGTTAAGATGCGCTTAAAGCAGTTGGCAATAGTATTAGCTTATAGGTACTCCTTCTTTGCATATATAGACAGGGCTAATAGCTGGGGGCCTACTGGTTTAACGCCTAGACGTGGGTTATAGCCATAGTTGGCAAAGAATAGTAAGATTCCCGTGGTCTTATTGACCTGGTTATTTATGGCAAACTTAATAAGGGGGAGCTAATCTACCTAGTTATCTTGGGTGAAGCTTATAAAGGCGTATAGGTACTTATTCATTGCTATATTAATAATCTTGGTTTAACTATCTGTTTTAGGGTGCCATATAGAGCTAGGGCTTAGGGTTACCTTTAGGCGCTAGTTTAGGTGACACCAGAAATTAGAAATAAATAAAGAGCCTCTATTAGAAATAATGGTATTTAGAGCGCCATATAACTTATAGACAGTGTGGATAAATGCTTTAATGAGCTCCTTAGTATCTAGGCTAGTGACAGGAATAAAGTGTTTCATCTTTATTAGGTGGTCAACAACGATAAAGATATATCTATATGTTTTGCCGTTACAAAGGCACTTAGGCAAGTTAATAACGTAGTTAATGGAGATATTGGTTTATAGGCGGACTAATAGTTCTAGTGGTTTTAGGAAACCGGGCGGTGCTAAGCGTGGGGTCTTTATACGGAAGTAGAGAGCGTAGTCTTTTACAAAGGTAGCTATAAACTGTAAAATACCTAGCTACTAATACGTTTAATTAAGGAGGTCTAGTGTCTTAACGCGGTCTAGGTGACCCGCAGGGCCCAAACTATATATGCGGTATATAACTTCTAGTTAGAGTTCAGGTAAATTAGGGACAAATACTTAATTCCTATAGTAGATTAGGCCGTTAATAATTAAACATTTGGATTTGTTATAGCGGAGCAGCTTCCTAATCTGCTTAGGCTAATAGCGTGCTTTATGGTCTTCCTATTTGCGTAGCGCAGCCAATATATTCCTAGCGAGTTTGTTCTCTTTATAGGCATTCTTAATAAGCTCCTTAAGGGGTTTTTTCTTAGGCTCTGGGTCTATTACTATAATAAAGTCTTTAATGCTCTAGTCTTAGGATTCGCTTAGTAGTTCTTCTAGGATAGTAGGGTCAACTTTCTTTAGTAGTAAGACAACGCGGTCTCGGTGTTATAGACGTTTATTATTAGCATTGGCAGGTATAACGCCTAAAAGGCGGCTAAGAGCGTCCAGGATTGTGGCTTTAGTACTAGGCCTATAGGTAATAATAAAGTTAAATTAGGAAAGGAACTTAGCCTAGCGGACTTGGCGCTAGTTTAGTTATTTCATTGTTATAAAGGTCTAGAGGTTCTTATAGTCCATAATAATTTTAAACGGCTGCTTAGTTCCTTATAGTTTAGGATACCATTCTTTTAGTGCCTTAATAATTGCCAGGAGCTCCTTATTGTATATTTTATAGTTGCATTTAGGGGCTAAGTGCTTAGCAGAGAAGAATGTAACTGGTTTAAGCTTGTTACTTTCGTTGGCTTAATAGAGCACTCCACCTAAAGCCCAGTTTAAGGCATTTGTCTCTACTACTGTCTTCTTTGTGTAGTCGTAATACGCTAGGACTGGTGCTGTAGTAAATGCTGTTTTTAGGGTCTGGAATGCCTGTGCTTAATTAGGGCCCTATAACTAGCTAATGCTCTTTTTTAGTAGCCTAGTTATAGGCTTAACTACCTTAAAATAGCCTTAAATGAATTGTTGGTAGAAGTTTACAAAGCCAAGAAATTGCTATAGTTCCTTAACTAATGTTGGGTCCTTTTATTCCTATAAGGCCTGCACCTTTTTAGGATCTATAGTTATGCCATTAGTTAAGATAATTAAGCTAAGGTATTTTGTTTTAGTAGTATAAAACTCAGACTTATTAATATTAATCTGGAGTCTAGCATTACCAAGTCTCTGGATAATTTTATTTATATATTTTATATGCTTAGCGCGTGTTTTTAAGAAGATAAGGACATTATTAAGATACACAGTACAGTAGTTGTTAAGGGCGTTGTGTAAAACATAGTTAATATAGTTTTAGAACGTGGCGGGTGCGTTATAGAGACTAAATAGTATAACTAGCATCTTATAGAGTCCAAACCGGGTAATGAATGCTGTAAGCTACTTATGGCCTTCCGTAATCCGGATCTGGTTAAACGCAGCAATCACATTAAGCTTAGTAAAGTACTTAGCACTATAGAGTGCGTTAAATGTCTCGCGGACTAGTAGCAGTAGGTATCGGTTCTTAATAGTAACTATATTTAGGCCTTAGTAGTCATAGTAGATTCATACACCACCGCCAGGTTTCGCTGCAAGGAGGAGTAGTGCGGTGGCTAGTAAGGTTGATTTGCGGATAAAACCCTTATCTAGCATCTTGTCAATCCACTTCTTTACATAGCTAAGTTTAGCGGGTAAGAGTGGTCTGTTTTTATAGTATAGGGCCTACTTTCCTGGTATAATCTTAATCTTGTGGTCCTATAGTTGGTAAAGGGGCAGATTGTCTACGTTTTTAGGGAGGAAGTATTTAATATGTTCATAAAACTCTTTTGGTAAGCGTTGCAAAATATCCTTATAGGTTAATTCTAGTTTGCCTTTTAGGAATTTCTTAATATTAGTATTAACTATCTTCCGGCGTAGAAACTTGGACTTAGTTATTAGGTTTATCTTAAGGAAGTTATAGAAATAAGGGGGTAGCGCTTTATAGGCTTCCTCTATTATATAATTGCCTTCTATTAGCCAGCGGAAAGACCTTTCTAATAGGTTTGGTACTTCTATTAGGCCTATAGGTAGCTTCTTAAGCAGCTATTAGTATTCTTCTTGTTTAACCAGTTCTACTAGCTCTGCTATATAGATCCTTATTACCTTTACGCCTTTTTATTTACAAAACTGGGTAAAATTAATGGCATAAGTGCATTTAATGTCGTTTAGGTTAGGGCGTATCTAGTTCTCCAGTGCTACGGCTAGGCTGGCACGGCTTGGTTGGCCTAGGGGGGCGGAAACGAGGCAGCGGCCCTGCACGGTACGCGCGGGAGACGGGTATAAGGTTAGGTATTATAGGGGGGAGGTCTTAATTGCTCTAGTTTCGGTCTTAGCTATAACACCCTTAGCTATTATACGTGCGGTTATATATGCATATAGTAAATAACTTAAAGTTAGGTGTCTTATTGGCTAACCTAGGTTAAGCGGGTGTATATAGGGGACTTATAGTTCTAGCGGTGTTTATTTTTTTAGGAATGGGGCAGTAGTCCAGTCTTCTAGAATCTCTGCTTTATTTACTGCGTATATTAGCTTACCAGTGTTAGGCACCTCTTTTACTATTAGCTAATAGTATCTAAGCGTTGGCCGTACAATATGTCTATATGGTGCTACTTGGTTATAGTCAGGAATATACCATAGGAGGCAGTTGTAGGCATAGTAATTAGAGTTAAACTTAAGCTCTAGAGTAGGGAAGTCTGGTTTTAGGTTATACTTTTTAAGCTAGGGTATTTTAAGAATTACTAGTATTAAGGGTGATAACTTTATAACATAGAAGAGTATGGCTTCTGTATAGTGGCCAATTATCATTCTTGCTATAAAGTAGTGGGTAATAAAGCTAGATGGGAGTCCATTAGTAAAGCGGAGTGGTTTTAGAACTAGGAGTCTTTTTATTATAATATTATGCTTTTTTACAAGCAAGTCTTCGTCTATAAACGCTAGTGCTATATTACCACTGTTAACAAGGCTTACTATTTTAATAAAAACTTATAGGAGTGGGTTGCGCAATAAGGAAAGGTAGGTCTAAATAAGGATAGCATTCCTATTATTGTTTGCTATTCTAAGGTTAAGTAGCAGCTAGCTTAGAATAAGGTCTAACTAATCTAGTAGTATAGATCTAATCCTTTTATTCTCCTCCCTATATGGTTCTAACCCTTAAAGGTAACTTAGTCCAAGGGTTAGTCTTTTAATAACTGGATTATAGGGCTTGGCTAGTGACTATAGTCTTAGCTAGTATATTCTGACGTATTGGTCTCCGACGGTGTATATATACTAGGGGGTACTTTGCTAAGGACATGGCCGGTCTTATAGTTAGTAGCGGCACAGAGCACTTGTCTGTAGTTTATATACGGGACCATTGGCTGGGGCTATATTAGGGAAGGGAATCGTAGGGATAGGTCTCTATATCCAAACCCATGTCCCCATCTATAGTTGTTACTTTAGTTACTAATCCCTCTACTAAAGAATCTGCTGTGGCTAGGAAGGGGTTGGCGCGGTAGCATTAGAAGGGGATTTAGGTTTATTTTAGGGTTGTAAGCATCTTTCTAGTAGCCAGGTTAACTATATACCAAGCAGAGTTTGTTATCTATACAATATCTTTAGATATTATTGGGGAGGCTACTACTACCACTACCAAATTTAACGGCGTTAAGGTCTATTAGGTCATTCTATAGTGCTAGTGCTGAGGTATTATTATTAGGTAGTATAGGTTAATAGCTGCTAGCGGTACTTAGCTTAGCGGTATTTAGCTTAGTATAGTAGGCATAGTTCTATAGGTTATAAGTAAACACATCCATTTACTCACTCTAGCCCTTATAGTTAGTATCATTGATTTTGCGGCTAAGGGTAAGGGCTAAGTCCTTTATCTTAGACAAAATATTCTTCCTAAGTAGATCCACTTTTTGTTCCTTAGTTTTGTTTGCTTTAATTATTAACTTATTAAGCTCTGCTTTCCAGGACTAGTAATTGCACTTACCTTAGCTTAAGGTGTCTAATTTATTCTTAGCCGCTTAGATTATATCTATGGTCTTATAGTGCTTCTTTATATACGTAAATATAGACTCTCGGTTAGAGAAGGCCTATTTACTTAGGTTGTTTAGATGTATACGTAGCATATTAAGGCTATACTTAATATAGTTATAAGCCTTATCTGTTAGCATGTCTAACATATAGAGGACTTCGTCTATTAGGGTCTTAAAGCACTTTGCATCTCTATAGAAAACGCCTTAGATCTTTATTTCCCATATTTTAAATTTTTCTTGTTTTTTAGTTGGCGATCCCTTGCCATTAAATAGGGTAGGGTCTTTTACTTTATACTTTTTTCTATAGGGCTCAGCTAGGGGAGGAGAGCCAGTAGCGGTGTTCTTATCGGCAATAGTTTAGGTAAGTGTAGTGATCTAAGAGCTTAGGCTTTATATAGTCTTAGTATATACCGAAGCTTGCTATTCGTATTATTTTACACGTAGTTTAAGTGTCTTAAGGGAGTTAATTCTATACTAAGCTTCTTTAAGTTGGGACTTTATAGTCCGGCCTTTATTATAGACTGTTTGGAGACCGCTCTCAACGCTAGTTAAAAAGGTTATACATATAGAGAGGTGCTGAAATGTTCCTGCCACATTAAGGTCCTTAGGGTACTCTAGACCACTCCTAATTATCCAGGCAATGTTAGTATAGGAGGTATCGAAGAGGCGGGCGAGCGCTTTACGTGTGTTTACTAACGGGGTATTCTGGTCACCCATTTTAGGGGATCTAGGCCGGGTAATTAAAATCTGTAAGGCTGGCTATAATGCTAAGATTATCTAGGACAATACTAAAATTATTTAGGACTGTACTGAAATTATCTAGGACTATAGTATGGTGTTATTAGTCGCGCCAGGTCGCGATTATACTGGGAAAATAGAGATAGTGGACTAGGGAGAATAAAGATCGCAATAGGGCGCAAGAGGAGATACCACAAACTATTACAGTGCTATAATGCTAATAGGCTAAATAACTACATTGTGGTATAAAGAGGAGAAGGAGGTAAAAGGGGGTATTATATATAAACAGTAGGGGCAGCCGCCAAGGCGCTAGTGGTGGGCTAGCCAACAGTAGGAAACAGTACAAGACAGTACGAGACAGTATGTGTCAGGACAGTGCCGTGACAAGAAGTATGGGCCGCTTAAAAGCAATCACGTTATCACTCACACATATTAGCAACTCTTAGAGTTCTATACATAAAGATTTAATACTAAGGACGGCTATAGCAAATACAGCTGCTATTTAGAGCAAGGTAACTATGATCTTCCTATTTAATATAGCCTCCTATATTGTTATTAGATGGAAAAAGCTCTATAGGAATCAGCATCATTGCTACTAAGCCTTCTTCACCCCTAATAGCTACTTAACAGGCCGTCTACTATTAAATTTAATTGGTAACCAAGTTATAACACCCAACTTAGTCCTAATGATAAAGCTATCACCAACAGCAACCACTTTAGCAATAATGGAGCAGACATAGTGTTAGGCGCGGCAACTGCAGTATATAATGTAATTACTAAATCATATTCTACTAAGCAAGCAGAAGTTCTTGCAGACTTATTTTAGCAGTAGACTTAATAGCTTCTTCTTAAATTTAAAGGGGTGTATAAAAAGGATAATGCTATGCTAGTAGAACTACCTAATCTGGTTTAGACTTTAAAAGTAGAGTTTAAGAAGAAGGGTAAGGTTAATAAGCATAGTCTTACTGGCCTTAAGCAAGCTAAGAGGGCTGTAAAGTATAAAGAGCAGGTAAAACAACAGATATCTTAATAGAAAAAAAGGTAGAGATTGGCAGTAGGGGTCTATAAGGAGCTTAAAATATTGTTAAATACACTACCTGCATCAACTACACCTACAAGATTGCAGTGCTTACTATAAGCGGCTGTTAATAAGCGGAAACATTAGTTAACCTAGTTATTAACCTCAGGCAAATCCTCTTAAGAGCAACCATCAATGATGTTAAATATATTCATCCATCTATTTGGCTTACTGTCTTTTATACTGGTATCCTCTAACCAGGACTCTAAAGATTTTAATAACTCTAATAACTCCCTTATACAGCTAAATACTTAGGACTTTAGGTTGTTGTAATTTAAGACATAAGCTATAGTTATTCTACCTACACAACCAAGCAATTAAGTGCATGGTAGGCTAAGCCTAGTTTAGAAATTATATACTAGCTCAGAGTTAACCAGAGACATAGCCATTCAACATCATTTTATAGCTTTAACAAATACGACTGTTCCTAACTGACAGTAGTAATTTATGGCTTACTATGTTACTCTATCCAAGTTACTACCTTATGCTATATTTAATATACATACAAAAAAGTTCTCTATAACTTAGCTAGACCCTACTACTAATATTAACGATATTAATAGGGGGTTGTTAATGACGTCCCTATAATAAGATTTCCAGTAACACTATTTTTAACAATCGCGATCTTGATTATTTAGGGTGTCTCTATTACTGCAGTGGCTACTGCAGTAACAGACACTTTAAATAATTAATACTCCTAAACTTCGATACCACCCTAAGCACTACAGCTCTCCTGCAATAACTAAGCAGCCTTGACTTCCTTCTAATACTTGGCGCTAAGTCTTGTTACATCGCTATAGAGCCTTATAAGCCTTATTATATTACTGCTAAGGCCCTTAGCCTAATTAGGCAGTAGAAGGTTGTGGGTTTAGTTCCTATTAGTAGCATATTAAAAATATAAAAAAAAAAAGGTTATTTTCTATCAAATCACGTATTAGTAAGGCTTTAAATTAATCATATTGTTCTTATCTTATTTTTAACGCCCTAAGTTATATTAAACCTATATATTTGCATCATGGCCTAATAGGCCACTTAAGAACTTCAGGAAAAGTAGTATAATTATATTGGGCTAGCTCTAAATTAAATTAAAGCAATTGTAGAACTTACTATACCACTACGCCGCGGAGACTTTGCATTATAATACCTGCAATTTAATTAAATTATAACCCCTTCTAAATCTTATAATTAAATATTTTCACATACAACACCACACTAAGGCTTATGATGCAGGTGCAGATCATGACTTAAGCATGGCTAAATTGTGACGCCGTGGCTCTGCCAATTAATTGATATATGGCTCTAAAATCAAGATCTATAACACTAAAAACAAGCTCCAAGCCACTGATTTTACATCGGCAGAATCGAACTTGGCAAAAGATTCGGGCAGTAAAGTTACTGCCAAGTGTTACTGCCCGGATCTTGGCCGTATTTTCTGGGCCCGCTACTGTGCTATCGAACGATCTACGTCCCGCTTCGATGCTGCTCAAGCGCTGAAGAACGAAGCTGAGATCCACCTCGACACTGCCACCTCTCTTTGCGAAACGCTCGGAGAGAAGGCACCCAACCTGAAGCATATGATGACTGAGATCAAAGTTGTCGAAAGCAATCTCTAGGATGATGCATTCTTCAGTTTCGTTACTACTGAAGAGCGCAGGGCCGTGCTTGCGGCTGCCAAAAAAGAATGAGAACTCTGTCCGATTGATGTATATACAGTCAAGATCGGCGGCCAAGACACCCTTGATCTATTATGCCTAATATAGGAAAGCTAAATCGACAGGGGTAGTCACGATCGTTCGACAACGGCTATGGCGAATGAGTTTTCTGGAACGGGATACTGGTATAATTGCGCCAATGGCCATCCGTCCACAATTGGTGAATGCGGACGTCCGGTTGAGAAGGCGAAGTGTACCATTTGCGGTGCACTCGTTGGGGGAGTAGACAACGAGGGTGTAACGAGGGCGGATGACTTGGAGAAGGAGGCTCTGCAGTAGTGAGCTTAGTGCTAGTGGGAGGGTGAAGGTATCAGTCTTGTTTCTGTGGACTTTGCCTAGCGGGGATGGTCTGTTTATGTACGGAAAGCTCTTTAGCTGTTGCCGTAAGCCTTTCTGCTGAGTAGCCGTGTTTATTTGGGTGGAATTCTGTTTCCGAATAATGTGGTGGGTAGGTCTGCTTATGCTAAGCACTGACTTGTTCTTGTTGCTGCGGGGGGTAAGGATGGCTGGTCTGTTTCTTTTCAAATGCTTTGTGTGAGGTTCCGATCGTTGCCACAAAATGAGCCTAGCTATAAGCTTATGGTTCTTGTTGTCGGTTCTCTGATGCTTGTTCACCATCGCTTTGTATACATGAGGAACTAATTATGATGAGAACACACAAAGCGCATTAACAAGAATTTTTCTGGAATAGGGTAAAGAGAGATACCGCCTTCAGCTTATTATCATGTAATTTTACAATACTTACTAGGACGAGGGAAGACAAGAATGATCACTAAATCAAAACCAGACGCCGGACACTCCTCCGCACGGAAGGAATAAAACATTTGTGAGAGGCGTGATGCACAACCCGGTTTGTCCAGGCATTCGAACGATCGCAAGGGTCCAAGATCGGCCTTGGGTACGACCCTGCGCCAAAACCTGGTTGGAAGGGGTAGTGACATCATCGCTCACCTCTCACCAATGCGCGCGTACAAAGTCGTGACTAGGTACCTTGGGGCATTTATCCCCTTACAAGAGCATCAACCTCTGAGTAATCGCTGAAAATATTCTTTAGCAAGTCTTCTATATTGTAGGAATTTGGTCGGAATTTAAGCTGCGAAAATGTCGAATACATCTCGTGTGATTGCTAAGACTGATCCAACTGCCCAGCAGTTGCAGCCGCCACGGCAGGTGGAGTCGAGAGAGCATCATGCGAGCGCGAGCGCAAAGGTAGTGATATAACATCTTTCGTTTTTCCTATCTATTAAATATCTCAATTTTGGGTTATTTTTTAGCAGATTCCATCTTTTCTCCTTATATTACTCTTTCTATATCTCATCCCCACTAGAAGTTTTAAGGGAGGAAGAAAAAAACCTATTATAACAGGTCATTATATATTCAATGCTCCACCGCCATAAAACTACCCCATATCCACTAATTTAATTACCAGGCTGGACTCAACCTCAACATCTTCGGCGTCTTCAGCGGTGCCTTCTCTTCTAAATCGAAGAAAACAACCTACAACAACCCAGACGGCTCGTCCCGCTCCGTCGAGGAGCGCAACGAAGCGGCCCAAGGCTGCGGCCAGGCAGCGCTGAGCGGCGCCGCGTACGCGCAGACGGAAGCGCAGGAACGGAAGCGGGCGCAGAGGCAGGTGGAGCGCGTTGACCATCTAGGAATTGAAGGATAAAGCAGAGTAAGGCTGGGCGGTCAGCGTTTACGAGGCTGGGCGCTATGTGGATGGCCGAAGGCGCTTTAGTTTGGTAGATTGGTTGAATTGTATGAATTATTTGATATGGATGCGTTTACAAAGTCCATTACTCATCCCACCGGAATCATCTTTACCCAAAACGCCTTTGCTCCAATGAGTTCCCTAAAAGAATAACGCCGTAAATGTTACATGCACCGCCTCATCCCCCTGACTGCTCTTAAAGCAGCCGCAACATGCCACGGTACAGCTCCATGTTTGCTCCCCCGCATGCCCTTCAGGCGTGCCAGTAGCCCTAGACCTCGAAACTGGCTTAGGACTTCTTTAAGTAGGTTTTCGGCCGTGGCGCGCGACTGCGCTGTCGACGTCCAGCTCATACTATTCGAGCTTCTCTCTGCGCTTCCCTGCATGCCCATGCCGCCTGGGCTTACCCCGTCGCTGGTTGCAGGTGAATTGAAGGGACTGGACCCGGCACGGGTCCCGCCGATAGCACCAACCCAGAGAATGTTGATGCCGATGACTATAGGGCCATGACTAAGGTCCGAGGATTGGCTTGGTGATGTGGTTGCGGAGCTGTCACCGCGTTTGACCAGGAGGCCGCTGATGAGAGCAGGGCGGTACTCGACCGCTGAGTGTGAGTTGTGAAGGCGGTGGGAGAGGACGATGCCCCATGTCTCATCGGTGATGTCGATGAGGCGAGCGTCAGGGTCAGTGCTGGGGTCGGAGATGAGATCGGAAGGAGTGGCGGCTGGAGTGAGACCGTGTTGGTCTGGAGATACGCCAGGTTGGGGGGGTGAGACCGGTGTGGATGATGCGGGGTTGGCAGAGGAGTTGCAGGTAGAAACTGAGGCAATGGTAGGAGTAAGGGTCAGTGCAGGCGAAGTGTCGACCGCGATGAGCGTGGTGAAGAGGTTGAGCTGGGTAGGAGAAGAGGCAAGGGATACCCAAGCTGTAAAGCAGATGTTAGCGTGTGCCTTGTGAAATGGACGAGCTGATTTACCTTCTAGCTCTTCGCGCTCCATTACGCCGGCTTTAGCGATACAGACCCGCCAGGTGACTCTTCGTGTTTGAATGATTTCAATTGTTGTTTGCCAAATTTCTCGAGCTATCTCGCTGAAGGCCCTACTACCTACGCAGTATGACACGACAGTTTGATGTTTCCCACAATTGTCACTCCATGCGGCACTAATCCAAGCACTATCCAAACTGATGGCATATCCAAGGTGCATATAAGAATTCTCACGAAGCAAATCGGAAGGTGGCTCAGCAGTGAGCTTGAATTGTATGCTCCTTGGTAGTGCTTCTTCAAGCTGGATGGATGGGGCTGAGTATATGCTCAACGGAGTTTTGTCCTCGCTCATCTGGCTAGGCGGACAACGATCATAGACCTCGCGAGCGAGGTTAATCAAAGTCCATGGTTCAAGAACCACTGGTGCATCGAATGATGCTATGTACTTCATTGGTACTATCTGGAGAACTAGGTCAGGGTTTGGGGAGTAATCAGCTCGAGCCTTAGCGCCTTGCCCGTATGCCTGAAACAAGAACCAAAATGCTGAACATAGTTCCCGGAGTGCGACCGGAGTCTCGAATGGGTCGACCATATATACTACGAATGCGTCAATCTTTTGGGCCTCGTCCTTGTCTCGGGCTTCAGAATAAGAGCTTGCAAGTGCTTTGCCAAGTTGAACACAGGTATCCCGCACTGTTCGTAACGCAGCTCGCATTGAGACTGGACTGGACATTCTTGAAGGTACTAGACCGGCTTCGGAGTCAGCAATACTATCACCTCGAATGTGATTCCCAAGTTTGCATCCTTCATAGACGATTCCAATATTGTCGAGAAAGTTTTCCACGCGAGCTCCGAGAGTTTCGCTGTGCGGATAAATGCAGTAGGTCACGATGTTCTTGGGGCCGCTCGTGGGAGCTAATCCTAAAGGCTCCCAAAATGATAGTGCTGGTGGCAAGAGATCCCAAAGCGCATCCGCCCGGCGAACACGTATGTGAGGGGGGCCAATCGAATACAAAAGATGTCCTGAAGGGGGAGTGTCAATTGATATTCACAATGAATCGCGAAGGCAAACAACCATAGGATTGACTCTGAACGTTGTATCGCGACATACCTAGAGAGCCCGCGCCATCTCCGCCCTGACCATAGGGGCCATTCGTTCTTCGAGGAATCGCTCTGGGTTGGCCCTTCGAAGCCTGCGAGATGTCTGGAAAGATGTCTTGAATTGTCGCATATTTCAGTAAATCGCAGTCGACGGTCTTGGAAAATAGTTCTTTTACAACTGTTTGTATAAGATTACCCGGACTGAGAGGACCTTCATTACTTGTATCACATTTTTCGCGACTATGATTATCCTCTTGCAGTATGTCTATGGAGCATCAGTATTGCCATTGACGTTCGTGTGGTTAAGACCTTCATGAAGGTTGACCCTGGAGTAGAATATTTGATAACAGTAGCAAATATGCCAGAAACGGAAAATTAGTGATAGAAGATTTCCCCTATATCATAGCAGCCTTTTTTTGTAGGATAGTAATTAAATAGAGATTTGGAACTTACCAAGTGTCGCTAGCACAATCTGAGCAGTGAGTATTTGAGCAACTGCTATAGTATCCTTGCCACTTAAAGTCGGCTTCTCATCGGCAGAATCGATGGCACCGCCCGCTTGTGAAGCGAGAAGCTGTGGCTTCGGCGGCCACCCTGGCGAGGAAAAAGATAAATCATTCCGGAAAGTTGGGGCTGGTAGTTCAGTAGAAGGCAAATCAGCCAAAGACCAATCCCATGGACTGGGCTCAAACCAGGTGAGGCAATGGTCGTCAGTCTGGACCACGGGTTAGCTATAAGGCTCAAGTCGCAAATATAGTTCACTAAATTTTCAGACACCTCACTACGGACCGGCATCGCAACCTAAAAGAGGCGATCGCTGAGGCTGAGAATGACATGAAATCCCTAAGAAATAATTAGGCATTTACCTGGACCATACTTCGCTTAACTGCAAAGTCTTGGTTCTCTCCATTTGTCTTTGTTTCGTCGAATGAACTTGTAGATAATGGAGTAGCACTTGGTGTAACATTCTCCTCTGCGACCCATTTTCTCTTGCTAGGCCAGCTCTGTCCGGCAGAAACGGACTCTGCTACAGCAGACGGGAGTTCATCCTCGGAAGAGAAGTCCCCGCTAGATTGATCACTAGTATCACTCTCGTCTGCGTTCTGTCCGTCTAATGAAATTCCAACCGGATGGGTCTGATGGGCATCGCTTTCCTCTGTAGATCCCCGAAGCATCTTCAATAGTGAGAGTCGTTGTGGAGTGGATGTTTTAGGGGTATCGGCTTGTGAGAGTTTGAATCGGTCCTTCGCTGTTATCATCTTCGACTCCTTTTGCGCTAATGGTGATTTGGTAGCTTGTTGTGTGGGGAAACTGAACCGTCCATCACTATATTTCGAATCAGAGAGACTGATTTTCCTGTTGAAGCTGACAGGATCAAAAATGCTCTCTCTGCGGGCACTACCCGCTAGAGTTCTGTGAGACGCGATTGGACTAATATCTGTTGTTGGCGAAGGTAGAAGTTTCTGTTTAATTAAGTGCGGGCTCAGTGGAGGGCTGAAAACGATTTCCTCAATCTCTTGTCTTGTCGTTGCCGGCTCATCAAGATCCATGGGGTTGGAGTCCGAATGATCGGCGATCTCCGGTTCAATAATTGCTTCCATATCGCTCGATTGGAAAATCTCTGAATCATGGCTGTTTTCGTTCTTTAACTGCGTGTCTGGCGGAGCAGTATCAGCTAAACTCGGTTCTGGATCTAATGAAGGTTCCTTTTTGACATTATGCTCTTGGGCTGGCGAGTCCTGGAGCTTTGGTTGCATAGAAACATCGGCAGGTGGTGCGTCAGCTCTAGTCATTTCGATCATATCCTCAAACTCCGCACCGTCCGGTTCGTCAAAGAAATTGAAATCCGCTTCTGTGACTCCAGTTCCCCCAAATACGTCTTCATCCATGTCTTCGAAAAGATCATCATTCGCGTCGTGTAGTGAGGTGTCGAAGTGCATTTCTTGTTGCGAGTCGAACGTGTGATGCATTTCTGGTGAACTTCCAGGGAGATCATGTACTGTTGTGGAGTCAATGTCAAGTGGTCCTGGCAAGCCCAACGATGGCTGGTTTCCAGCTTGGGCCAGGATTCCGTCAATGTTCGCAGTTGGACCAGAAGCACTCGGAACATCAATACTAGATGATCCGCCTTGACCTTGTGACACAATTCCGTCTGGAGGGGTCGGATAAACGCCGCTGGCCGCCTGGAGGTCACCATACACACCAGTCCGTGAGTATAGAGGCGAGGATGGGTATAAATTAGTGGCGTCTACATGGGCCTGAGCTGCTTCTATTTCAGCCTGCTGAGTCTTTCGCCGAGCCTTTTGTACTTTGGCTCTCTCAGCCTTCCCGGAGAACCATTGTTGGGCAAGATCTAAAGGATCTCGGAATCCAGTTGAGTCGGGCGTTTGAAACCAATCAAGAGACCTGTCTGAGGAACTATACGGTTGATGGCGCCCTTCTCCATCCGCTTGTTGCGTCACATGGGCATTGAGGTTATTTGATGCATTACTACAAGACTCATAAAAGAAGCACAACGGTGCCGGCCAAAGAACTTCTCGGGAATGCGTCGGGAATGAAGGGGTTTGATCCATGGAAGTCGGTTGAACATCTTGAGCTATTTGGATCTTTACCCAAGCCTTGTTCTCTATTTGCCTTGAAAGAGAAATTCCTTTGCTTTTTAACCACCGAATAACGATAATCTTCCACTTTCGAATCTCTTCTTCAAAATTCCTGATTTTTGGGCGTTTGTGTTGCCCTTGCCGAATCTCATTTTCATCAATGGTAATTAGAGAATCTTCGAATTCCACAAGTCGGGCAAGAATGCCGTTCGGTGCGATACGGATATATTTACTAACCATTTTTTCTTGCGCCTCTTCTGCTGGTGAGCTGCTAATTTGGCGAATCTCAGGGTGTCGAAACGATGACGTAGAGACTACAACAGACCCTCCACTCGTCCAATGGACATCCATGCCTGTAAGCCATGCAGACAGCCCAGGTATTGCCGAGTCTTCAATCTCTGCCTGTGGCTCGGCCGTTGAAAATGATATGAATGTCCGATAGTTCAACGGTATCACGTCGTGATCCCGTGCTAGATAGTATGATAGGAGAGCAATGATAGCTGACATAAATAACTCATAAATGGCGTATATATCAGATTGCTGTTGCTGCTCCCCGCCGCTGGTGAATGACATGTGAATTTGGGTGTTGGCTTGGGCTGCTCGCAAATTGCTTGTCTGGGCTGCACGATAGCTTGATTGAGTTGAAGGAGAGTTTGAGGTCGCTGCGGATGCGGAGGTATTCATGCTTATTGGCCTCCCAGGATACCTTGCTAGATCGGCTGCTTTTACAACTCCTGAGCGCTCCGCTTGATATAAATTAGCAACATGCTGAATGGACGTGATGCAGTTATCCTACCATGGAATGCAAAGCCATCAAGAACAGGAGAAGCTGCAGGTATTTGGCCGGATCTATCGGGAGTTGTAGATCGAAAGAACCACAACCAAGATCTGCCCCCATCTTGAACGACCAAATGGTTTCCCTGCCTGAATGACTCCTCGACGGCATGTAGATCCTCGGGATTTTCCACTCTTTCATCCGAGTTTACCGGGGGGGTCGTAGGACTGCGTTTAACAGAGAAGGCCTGATATGCGACAGCTTCGAAGTCTCCCTGTTGAAGTAAAAACGCGTTAGTACTGGACTTCGTAGGACATCAAGAGTGTTTCATCTTACAATAGCTTGCGCATTAGTATTACAAGTCCTAAGAAATTCCATTACAAGGGCTGTTCTACCAAACTATGGAATACTCAGATGATATTGCCGTTGAAGATGCACGCCTAATACTGCTATGTGAACCTTCATCAACTCCGCTCCGCAGAGGTCGAGTCGCGGCGCGCAGTCGATATTACTACGACAGGCCTAAGTAACCAGATATCTCCATGAGCCTTATGCAAGATACATTGTATAATATGGTCGCGTGGTTCGTTGGCTCCAGATCAAGCATTGCTACTCAAGAGGTAAGGATGGAGAAGGTCGAGGGGTCCCAAAGTAGTCCGGAAACGGTATCTGGAAGCGCAGCCTGCCGAATCCAGGGACAGAGCGGAGAATATAAGTATTGAAGGCAGAGCGGGCGTTACGGATCGAGGTAGACCAAGAGCCTGATGTTGTCCCCGGCAGGCTGGCCCTTGAGAGAGTTCAGCCTTATGAGGCGTGATTTGTTCAGGTTGATGCCAAGCAATCGGTACGTACCTAGGTATTTCTTCAGTTTGGACAGGCCGTTGGTGACCTTCAGAAGGGCATATGAAAACTAGCCTGTGCCTCGCTTTAGATTTGCAAAAGAATTTCTTAACGAGCTTTTCGTACTCATTTTGATCCTCTGATCAAGTGTCTAATAGTACATAACAACACGCCGGAGGCCTAGATGCACGAGCTGACTGGTGAGCAACAATAGACGACCTGCGCCTCTCGCGAAAAGCTTCCAGGCGAAATTTTCGAACTGCAAGTCTGCTCCACTAAGGACACAACTCCATGTACATGGCACCATGAAGCTGTCTACTCACTCTGCCGTCCCCGTATACACCGTCTCTGGTTCATCGACCGCTCGACCTCTTCCAGATTGGCTTGCGCGCAAACGGAAACGGAGCTTGAAGCAGGATCCTGAGTTCGCCAACCGGGTAGAGCTGCTCCAAGATTTCGAGTTCGAAGAGGCAAGTTCCTGTGTGCGCGTGAGCGAAGATGGCGACTGGGTTATGAGTACAGGCGAGTCTCCCTTTTGTTGCTGAAGTAATTCGTCGTTCACTCTCGAAATTGTACCCCCGCAATATGCTAACCCCAATCTCCAGGAACCTATAAACCACAGATACATACCCACTACTTACCGCACCTTTCTCTCTCATTCGCACGCCATACAGACACACTAAACGAAACGTTTCTTCTTCTTTCCTCAGACTATTCCAAGTCTCTCCACCTGCAGACGAACCGCTTTCTCGAATTCCACACTCCCCAAGGATGTCATTATTCAACGCGAATACCGCGGTATGGACGAGACCTCCTCTACGACAGGCACTCTACCGAAGCGCTCATACCATCAGTTGGCGTCAATGTGGAAGGAAATGGTGAAGTTTTTCGGTTAAACCTCGAAGTGGGTCGATTCATGAAGGGCTATGAAGTTGATGTAGGAGGAGACGATTTCACATCCGCAGGCGGGGGCGCATTACAAGGAGGAATCAATACTGGAAGCGTAAACACGGCGGCAATAGCAGAAGAAAGCCACAACTTGCTTGCATTCGGGACTTCGCTTGGGACTGTCGAATTCTGGGACCCGCGCTCTAGAAGTAGAGTTGGGATACTCTCAACGCCACCAGGCTCATCGCTCTCTGACGGGGGGTCAGAGATCACAGCACTTCAGTTCCACCAGTCAGGCCTTGAGCTCGCCACTGGCTCCTCCGATGGCCTCATATATCTCTACGATCTCCGCTCTCCAATACCACTTCTCAAAAAGGACCAAGGCTACGGTTACCGAATCCAAAATCTCATCTACCTTAACAGTGTCACCTCAACCCGCACGCAGACTTCTGAACCAAAAATACTATCTTCTGACAAACGCATCATTAAAATTTGGGATCGTCGTGACGGCACACCATGGACATCTGTCGAGCCTGCAGTGGACATTAACCATGTCGAATGGTGTCGTGATAGTGGCATGCTTCTTACAGCAAACGAAGGGAAACAACAGCATTCGTTCTTTATCCCGCAACTTGGGCCTGCTCCGAAATGGTGCGCATTCCTCGATAATCTCGTGGAAGAGATGGCGGAGGACCCTGATGACCCGAATGCGTTCGGAAAGCACCAGACTAGAGAGGTTTACGATAACTACAAATTCCTCACATTGCCGCAATTACGAAATCTTAACTTAGATCATTTAGTCGGAACGACGGGCCTGTTACGCCCATATATGCACGGATATTTTGTCGCCCAGCGGCTCTATGAGGAAGCAAGATTGATATCGAATCCAGAACTGTGGCAGGAACAGCGGGCGAAGAGTATCCAGGAAAAGATAAACAAAGAAAGGGAGAGTAGGATCCGAGGGAACAAGAAAGTATCAGTTAAAGTCAACCGAAGACTTGCCGAGAAGCTGTTAGAAAGGGAAGAGAAGAACGAGCGGAGGCGAGCAAAGCGAGTGTTGGAGAAGGGCGGTGATGATGATATGACTAGCTTGGACAAAGTACTAAGTGCGGCTACTAATAATGAAGACGCTGAAATGAGCGGAACGATTGAGAATAGGCCCTCTACCGGTAAAGGCCTTCTCAACGATCCTCGGTTCGCGAGGCTCTTTAAAGATGAAGATTTTGAAATCGATGAGACATCTCACGAATTTCAATCTATCAATCCTAGTACCCAAACGTCGGCGAGATTACCAAAAGGCCTCACTGCCGTGGAGGAGGAAGAACTGGAAGACCAGCATGGCTCAAGTTCAGACGAATCATCATCCGAAAGCGAGACCGAACAGAAGCAATCGGCCACCAAAGAGAAGCCTCAAGATAATGGGCGCATCTCATCTTCATCATACAAACGGTCAGGTCACAGATCGCAACGCCCTCAGATGATTGTATCTTCCTCAAACAGAAAACCTCAACAGAGCCGGGATAGATCTTTCGGGTCTCGAGCTACCTCGCTTAAAGAAAAGAAAGTCTCATTTAGCGGGGGTGCTAGGGGTGTTGTGGGTGAGAAGGAGATTACCTTTGCGCCCGCAAAGAAAAAAGAAGCGGGTGATGTGAGTGAGGGGAATACTACAAAGCAGTGGCATGATCGGAAGGACCGGAGAAGCGCTAGTGGGAATGTCTTCCGGCGAATGTAATAGCCTATTGTGTCAACTATTGATGCACAATCGGGTCTAGGCCTGTTAAGATACCCCATTCCTACCTTCCTACAGATTACTATCTGCTAATTGACACTTCGTGAAGCCTGTCAGATAATCTTAATTTGATTAATGTAGAGTGCTTTGATACGATTTCACAAAATCTCTTATGAAAACATGCTAAGAGGCGTTTTGTGATCGAAGGAACCTTGAGATCCCTTAGATAAGCCAAGATACGTAGCTGTCGAACTTGCTCCTAGTCACTTAAGTCTTGAATAAAGGTTCAAATAGAAGATATTCACTCTTTGACAATCCTTATCTTGAGACCATATATACTGTTGCTCCTACTACGACTAATGGGCCGGTATAAATGGCTAATTTCTTGAAACCGGCGAGGAATCTCTTCCTCTGTTCCTTCGACAATCTTCTCTTTCATAACCTGCTCGTCATTCAGCCTTGGAAACTCCTCTTGCGGTTCTTCTTTGCTGAGAAATTGGCATAGTGGGCCCCATCCCGTGCCAAGTTTATACTCAAGCAACCTCTCCGGTGGCGCTATGTCACGTATATGTTCGTAGCGCGCCACGAATTTTGAACGAGCTTTACGTAGGATTTCGTCTCCCGAAGAAGCCCGGAAATGGCCTAGTAGCAGCCGCCTATAGAAGATGCCCATGCGTAAGCCGATGAGCGGCTCAACATAGTTCGCTAGGATATCTGTGGTGCGGCTGAAGGGATTCCAATGACGTTGGTTGAGAAAGATTTGTGCAGCTTTCGAGGACCACTTTAGCCTGATCGGGGTTAGCGCGCGCTTGCTAAGGAGAACGAGATTTCGAGATTACCTCTGGATAACTACACTTCAACTAACTCATCCGCAAAACAGGCGCATGACATGCCTGTCACCACTGTACATCGGCCGAGCAGCACGTCCCATTTGCTCGGTATGAGTGGTTTTGCCTAGGCCATAGAATTTCGCGTCTGATGCTCTTTCCCACAGAGGTATATCCTGAGGGCGGGATAGCTATGGTAAGTGTCATTACACCCAAGCCTTGATAGTGCGGCTTGCATGAAAGATGTTCCTGTTCTTGGTAAGCCCAGTGCAAGAACCTGCATAGGGACTTGTCTAGAAGAGGTTGGTTCGGCCATGGTGTGAAAATGGTTTAAGGAGCGGAGATGAATTATTGCATTAGTGCTAGAGCTAGGTGGAGGTAGCTACCGGGTTGATGATTCATCTCCGGAAACAAGCTACTGTTATCCCTTCCAACGGTGAAGTGTATCGTACGGTTATCGATAAGAGCCAGCCAATAGAATCAATAAGATCAAGGCTCCCGCGTACTCTTGTTCGCGCACGGTCCAATTATCGTTGTTGGGAGGCAAAGGCTGATAAGAAATAGAGGGGTGTTTTCCAACGGGAGTGGATTGAATCAACTGCACGGCGGAGACAAAGTTTTTAGTGGATGGACTACTGCAGAGCTGAATGTGCGGAGGTTGTTAGGGAATGAACCTAATGAGGCTGTGCTCGTGCAGCGGCTCGGATCGCAAGGACAGGCTATTCGAGTGGTGATCTGGCGACGCGCACGCTGAACCACCGCACAGCAATTTAGCAGTTGCTAACTATCTTTGTACGAAGATTGGAAAGCCAAGAAGTTTCAGGACAAGACAGGTACGCAACGGTAGGGGAGTCCTCGGACCCGAAGAAATTCTCTTCGTTGTTCCAAGAATAGAAAGTCCTGTATTAGGTTCAATAAGCGACCAAGCAGGCGTCATCGGGTTCATTCGCCGAGGGTAATCGTGCGGTTTGAAAGGTTCACAGCCTCCAACCACGCGTTTGATGGCTGTTCGCAAAAATGTTAAGACTAGCTCACCATTGCTTTTCCAGTCCGCTAAAACCTCTCTCCAGGCCTCAACCTCCTACCCTATTATTATTTCTAGGCTTCGAAAATATAACATGAAGCCATGTTAGACGAGAATCTCCCTAGTAAGTACACTGCTATATAGCAGCAGCTCATCTTCATCACTAACACTCCACCAGCTTTCTTTCTCAAACCGTCGCCAGACAATATCAAGCATCACCAATCCTTCTATCTATCGCAGTATGGCTCTGAGCCAGAAGCCATATATGCTCTCCACCACCTCGACCCCTCCTCTAATTCAGCGAAGAATACCTATGCCGCAGCAATATTTGACTCTTATAACCCAGAAGTCCTCTTCGCAGAGGTGCTAGCAAGGCCTGGATGGACTCAGCCTACACTATCTCAAGAAGAAATTCGGCGTAATGGAGGTGTTCCTCCGCCACCTCATCCCATACTTCCAACCAAGTTTGCCATCCAACTCTACAATCCTGATCAGGTTGTTAAGGTCACACAGCAGACTGGAAAATGGACCGGTAGCACTTGCTACGAGTTTAGCATGCCGCAAACCTCCTTTAGGACACCCAGTGTTTCTGCGCTAGATCGGAGTCAGGGTGATCCTGGAGCGGACACCGCTACGCCCAAGATCAATTTTGTCTGGAGAAAGGAGAGCAAACTATCAAAGGACATGATATGCTTTATGACAGGGAAATCTACCGATCCCACTGGCAAGAAAAAAAGTAAGGAGCCTGATATTGCTGTCGCCTTGTTCGCGGGGTTAAAAGAGATAACTATCTACGAGCCAAATCTTTACAGAGTTGAAATGGAAGACTATAAAGGTCTAGAGGTGGTACTGCTGTTGGGTGCAGCTGTTATACGGGATCTGTACTTCGGCCACACTAAAGGAGCGTTCCACATCACAGACCCTGGAGCGAGGAAAAACAGTGGAGGCATTTTAGGCAGGAAGACTTCATCTCCAATAGAACCAATTCTCATAACCCCTCCAGTACCCAGCAGGCCAACATCCTCTCAAATCCCTCTGACTAATCTTTCTATTCGACCTGGTTCGAATGGAGCAGCGGTGAATGATCTTTACCAACAGCAGTCCCGAAACGATAGAAACAGACGCTCTCTCCCTCCTCTCCAGACAGGAGCTACGCCATCACCACATGTGGATCCTCGTGCACAATGGGAAATCGATGCCGAGACCGCTCGCATCAAAGCCCAGGTCGAAGCTGAAGACCGTGAACGGAAACGCCTTGAAGATATACAAAGGCGGAAACGCTTAAAGGCTGAGGAGGCAGAAGCCAAAAAAACTATGAAATTTCTCGAAGCGGAAGAGAAGGATCGGCGAAGGCGTCAGGCTGGGGTCGATAAAGAGACGGAACGCTTACGAAAGCAATACGGAAACCAAGACACTTTAACACCGCTACCGCCATCTCAGCAACATAGATACTCCGCACCGCTGCTTCAGCAACCATCTCATAGACCTGCAGCGCCTACTCGCCATACGTCTAGTGGACCTTACCTCCAGTCACCAGGCGGGGGTCAGCCCAGCGCTTCGGCCAGTTCCTTTTTTGGTGGTGGTGGACTTTTGCGACCTGACGAGGGACGTAAGTTAAAGGGTGGGAAGAAGAGTTTCTGGGGTTTGAGAAGCCAAAGTGAGGGTCAAAGTTCGAATACGTTGCGGAAAAAGCAAAGTAGTAGGTTTTAAATTCAAACTCTTTGGGAATTGTGCGGAGTTGGTATGGAAACATTTCCTGGAGTACAGTCTCTGTATTATCTTTTATATGATTCAACAAGGTTATGCTTACGCAAAAAAAAAATCTGTGCTCCTTCCGAACATGACAAGTTCTCATTACAGGTTGTTTCTCGTCAGTGTATCTTTAGCTGATACTTTCCCCTCTTTTCGTGCCGCCTCGCACCATTTTGCACAACCCTCCTCGCTCTCTTAGCGCCAAGTCCTCGATGAGCAAATTTGAGCAACAAACTGGTCCGCGCCACAAATGCCTCAAGCACACATGTCGTGGGCTTGGCAGAGCTTAGCATTCGGCTCTCTCTAATTGCCAAGCTCCTCCGCTGTTCAGCGCGGGCGGAATATTCCTTAGCCCGGTTTTGCTAACTTCTAAAGAGCTATAAAGAGCAATTGGTCTTACGTTTTGTTTCGTTTCCGTTCGTTGGGCCTGCTCTAGATACTAAATAGGATATCTCATCTGTCCAAGGAGTTAGAAGGCCTTTCGCAATTTTCTCGCAGCAAGAATGGCTTTTTCAACGACCATCACTTTTCTCTTCGCGCTCCTCCATCTCACTTCTGCCCACTTCACAATTGAGTATCCCTATTGGCGAGGCTCGTCCTTCGCTGATGGTACTTCGCAGTGGATTTTTCCATGTAGGTCTTCCGAAGCTGCCCCTTTCCAACTCCAGCCAACCCCCAGCATTTTCAGTTCAAGACGCTAATTACCCTATTCTCCTAGGCGCCAACGTGTCGGAAACCACCAACCGCACTGCGTGGACCACAACAGGTGGCTCGCTCCGACTGCACGTTGGCCACCACTGGGCACTGACCTACGTAAACCTTGGGCTCGGAAACAATGTTACCAACTTCAACATCAGCCTTGTGGACCACTTCAACCAGACTGGGAATGGCACATTCTGTCTTAAGGAGACCGGAAAGGCGCAGCTGGCTGCTGGACTTAGCGGAGCTGGGTACGACGCGAAATCAGTTGACGGAGTCGATGCGACGTTGCAGGTTATTCAGATTAGCACGACAGGGGCAGCATTATATAATGTAAGTGTAATTCCATTACCTGAACTCTCTAGGCGTGCTTTCAGTTCTCTCCGCTTTCTCCCTTCTTCATATATTCCTTTTCAACTTTCCTTATTTGCTTCTCGAAAATCCCCGCCATTATTCAATATTCTAACATCCCAAAAGTGCGCAGATATTACTTTCAACGCTACTGCTGCTTTACTCGCAGACTCCGAATGCGCTAACTCGACTGATGTAGGCGGAATCGGAATCTTGAACGCGGACCAAGCGGGAAATACGACGGCGACCAGTACTACATCTGCAGGAGCTGCATCAACGAGTACGAGTGCTGCGTCTGCTTTGCAGATGCCCGCTTTAGGGGGAGTGGTTGCGGCGGTAATTGGATTTGGTATTGCACTTACTTAAGGAAAGGGATGGAAATCGGAGCGCATAACTTCGTTAAAGGGAAGACCGGTACATGAGATACAATATGCAAATCTGTAGACAGCATAATGAAATAACATATTTTTAATCTCGTTCTCATGAATGTACGTGCTGATAATAATGGCATAGTCTCGAGCTTTGCGCACGGGTCACATCCAGGAAGGCTTCTATCACCGAAAATTTATCCTGCGCAACACTCCAACAGAGTTGTCCCTTATCATTGCAACGCTTCCATATCTGGCTTGTCACTTTCAAAACTTTCAAAGACAATCCTCGTGAAGCGAGAAATGCATCATTCGCAAGACTATTCCTGCCAATCAGATTCAAAACCCCTTGCCTCCGTTGTCCACCTTGTCAACATTTTCTTGCAACGTAACACGTCGATGCTATATAGGTCCAAAGCGCCTTACCATTCATTAAGATGCAATTCGTTGGTCGAGTACAAGTAATGCCTTGTTCCTTTCGGCAATGACCTCTATACTTGGTAATACGTATCATGTTCAGCATTGAGGATTTATATCCTTACGCCTTTCTGGTCATGATATAAGTTAAAGCATCCACTAGGCCCAGTACTTCGCCAATTTTAAATATAAATTTTGCCGGAGCGTACGAAGATTTGCCATAACAGATTCCTGGACCACAGAAACAATGCCGAACGACACACACAGACCTGTTGGCCTGCCAGGGGTCCGATCCTGGTTGAGTATGAGCGGGCCATACGGAGAAGCATCTACCTGGTAATCACTTCAACGAGTACGGCTTCGCGATCTGAGCTAAGGCAAAAACTGGTGAGGATTTCCACCTGTGGAGCTTCACATACGAGCAAAAGAGAGACGAGATCATCGACGGGGACGCCACCCAAAACGCTGCTGGTATACAGGAAGTTTAGCGACGAGAGAAACCAAAAGCACACGCATCCCACTGTACCCTTCGTCAACAAAGGCCAGGACATTGACGACTACTACCCGCTGGGCTCGCTGTAAATAGAGGAAAAAGACGACTCCGTGACATGGGAGGTCGGCGACCGGATCCACATCGGCTAGCTGCCTCACTTCACCGCGACGACTGCCGCGCGTCCAGGACCATCGAGATATGGCCGTACGTTGAATTTGTGAATGGACACGCCATCCCCAAACGCATCATCCAGAGCTGGTATACTCTGGACCGGCTGGCGTACATGGCGGGCTGCGGCCTGAACTGCATGCAGGTCTTTCTGTTGGAAAACAAGCCCGCAACGATATCACGTGATGAGACTTGGGAGAACCTCTTGGCAGGAATCTAACCAATCAGAGAACTTCGACCGCCGGTCAAAGTTCCTTGAAATCTCTTCAACTACCTATATAGAAAATAAGCAATGCATAGAGTTTTAGCCCCAATAACCTCATCTTAACAGGTTATGAGCCTAGGTTCGCGCCTAACGAGCTAAACCTAATTACTTTATTGTTCACGATAATTGCTATTACAATATCACCGTATAGGCGTTGAAAAGTTATTAAATGTTTAACTAACTTATAACGCCAAAAACCTACAATGAGTAGCTACGTAGCTGCCAATAATGGACTCTACGCTAAATATAACAAGAGGATCCTATTAAGGACGAGCCTAATATAGCCTATAATAAACGGCGACACTAGAGGCTTAGGAGGATACCTTGTATTTAGTAGACAGCCTTACTATTATTATTATAGAATGATAGAGTTTTAAAAACAAAACCTTATAATAGCCGTATTAGTAACGGATTAGAAGAAGCTTATTAGAACTGCCTATACTAGCTAAGGAATATATTAAGTCAAAACTTATACTGTATATACACTCCTTATAAAGGAAATAAATCTAACAATATTGTTATAATAAGGCCTATAGACTGCCTACTATAAACTACCTATAAGCCTTGTTAATATAAGTGTAAGGGCGTGAAGAGGCTTCGGGAAAGATTTAAAGGAATAATATAAATTCTATCTAAATCTGAGGGTATATAACTCTTGCTAGGAACAAGACGTTGCGTAAAGAAGAGAAAGGAATAACAAGAGAATCTTGCAATTAAACAGTTTAGGGGTCTTGGTCGATGCGTGCGCACGTACGCATGTAGACGGACTTTAGTAGTATTTAATTAATCTAGCAGAACTTGGCAGAAGTCGATCAAGCTGGTAGAATTCGGTAGAATTCGGTTAAAGCTTCAAGTTCTATCTGTTAAGTGTTTTACTAAGACATTCCTACTGTAACTAGGCTAGTCCCGTTACAGTACCCCCCCTTTAGCCAAAGGTCTAAAATAATACAATTTTATTATGTTGTATTTTACGTTGGGTGGTAGTATAGAGTTTTACTAGTTCTAATTATTAAACGGACCAATTAGGATTTTCCATCCCCAAGATAAAAAATTGCTATTAGTTCGGTGAAGGCGGTAAGCTAAACTAACATCTTTATAGTAGGTCTTGGCAAGGCAAATCTATCCAATTAGATAACTTTAACTGCTGGTTAAAGTTCCTTAACATCTTATACGTCATATAACCGTGTTATAAGCGTTATAGTATTCTTTAAGCTCTTTTTAATTTTAAGTTTCCTACTATCGTGTTTCGTGTATTTATGTTAGGTGGCAGTTATTTACCTTTATATTATATCCATCTAGCTAGAGTAGGCCGCGAAGGATAGTTCTTATAGAATTCTTTTACTAGGGAAGGCGTATTGGTCTTAACTTACTTATAGAGCTCCTAGGTTCGTGTTTTATATTCTTTCTACTTAATAAGAAGTTTAAATTGTTTAAATTATATTTTTTATTGCATATTGTTAATTAAGTTAATAAAGTAAGAACCGTTACCGTTATCAATAATTACGGGAGGTGGCGGCGGCACTTTATAAGTTATAGGTTCATCTTTTAAGGGTTACAGCAAGCTTATATAAAATATTAGATGTATTTTTATTTTAGTTAACGTATTTCACGGGTGAGCTGGTCAAACGGGTGAGCTAATTACTTTAAAAACATACCAAAAAATGGAAAAATCACACTTTAATATCTTAACAACCACTTAATAATAAATTTTAATAATTTAAATTTAGACTTTTATATATGCTCTACAGCCTCTATTAAGGTTGCATAGTAAATGGTTCAGTAGTTTTTAAGATATAGTGATTTGCCTCATTTTGGCCCCCAAATTTTACTATTTTAAAAACCACCCGACTATTTATTATATAACTTTAATAGAAGCTAGAGAGTATATATAAAAGTCCAAATTTAAATTATTAAGATTTATTATTAAGTGGTTGTTAAGATATTAAAGTGTGATTTTTCCATTTTTTGGTGTGTTTTTGAAGTGATCAGCTTACCCATTTGACCAGCTCACCCGTGAAATACGTTAGCAGTTTAAGCTTATAAGCATATAGGCTTAATTTCTTCTTAATTTAGTATGGGCCTGCAAACTTCTAATTAAGTTTCTTTAAGGGCCGTTAAGTCTTTAGGTTTTGTATATTTAGGTAAACCATATTACCTTCCTTAAAGTCCTATATAGGGGCTCGTTCTTTGTTCGCATGCCATTCCTATACCATTTAAGCGTACGTTAATTCACTTCGTAATAGTTCTGTTAACTGCTTTATTTAATTAGCGAAGTTATGCGCGTTAATTAACTAAATCTGTTTAATTATGGGTCCTGTTGTGTTAATTTCGGGTCGTGGTTTAAATCCGAGTTAGGGGTCTTATTTATAGGTCGCGTAGAATAGCGTTATGCCTATTAATACGTTTATTGTATTGTTCGCAGTAAACTTAGCTAAAGGCAGCCATTTTTCCCAGTTATCTTGTAGGTAGGAGTAGTATATTTATAGGTATTATTCTATAATCGCGTTCGCAATTTCGGTTTAACCATCTATCTCCAGATAAAATATAGTTAAGAGTCGTGTTTAAATAGTTAATCGTCAACTTGACTCTAAGAGGACTTTTGGAGCTCTTGCTGCACCCAGCCCAAAAAGACCAAACCAACCAAAAGAACCCTAAAAAACACCCTAATAATCCCCTGAGATGCATGCATCATAGGGGAGGCATAGGTGGAATGACGGTAGTACGCAGTCACGCGCAACCGCCAGACCCATACCCAACAATGGCCCCCCACAACAACAATAAGGACGGGCGAATACCATACTAGAAAGCGGAAATACCCTAATTAAGAAGGCATCTAACAAAATATAAAGCCTATTAGACGCGTCTAGTATCTAGAACTATAGGGGAGCATTTATTAGCCATTACAAACTAATGCAGCTAGTAGAATGGCTCCAGTTTAGCAAACCTTAGGCGCCCTTCTAGCAAACCCTTAATTAAATCCTCTAACGGCTAAACAAAATCAAAGATAAATAAAAACCCCCCCTATAGGCAAACCGCACCTAGGCCACTATAGCTGCGCTCCTATAGCACAGGGAACCTACCCCCCTAAAGACAACAACTAGGTATATAATCACAATACAACCAAATATAGAAAAGGCAGAGGAACTTAGGGGATAATTAGAAACAGAAGTTCTTATAAAGATTTACAAGGAGGTCTACAATGCCGTTACAGTCCAATACCTTAGGAGTAGAGATATTAGAGTTACCTTAAAGGACTAATAGGCAAAGAAACGGGCCGTAAGGGCAGGGGACAGGCTAGAAGAGTGTATTAGTATAAAAGTACTTTATAAAGATTACCTAGTTAAAGTCCTATTGGTTCCTATAAGCCTTAGGGTAGAAAGGGGACGCCAAGCAGATAATACAGTAACTATATAGGAGATAGTAAAATAAATGGAACACCTTATACCAGAACTCGTAATTACCCAGATCCAATAGCTTTAACAGGAAAATATAAACCAAGCATATAATAAGAACAATAAGAGGATATAAGGGGCGCCAGAGACTTACTAGGGAGATAATAGACAAATGCATAGCTCCCTTATTATTAGCGTATATATACCAGGAATGCAAAAACTCCTTATCTAAAAAGGAATAATTATAAATAGCCTTATATACAACACAAGGCTCTATAACCACAGACTATACCTGGAACAATATTATCACTATATATAATAGGGACATACCTAATCCATATACACAGCACAGGTGTGCTGTGGCTACTATGCAGGCCCCTATAATATAAGACAATATACAAATTAAGACCAAATAAAATACGCGAACTGTTACCAAAGCACATATAAGGCATAGGAGAGAGAAGACTGCATTAAATACAGGAGATGGAAGGAAAGGGCTTAATAGCTACGGGAATAACTGCATGCTAGGTTATATAAATGGAAATAACAGGTGATAAGCTAGGGGGACGCAGGTATCTTCCTAGCATTTCCTATCTTTAATACTAGAGGGCTAAGCCAGCTATCCCAAGCCTTAACGGGCTAAAAGCAACGCCGCGCAACATCACCAGACTAAATAGGGACATAAGGAATATATAGGACACAAGAGAGAAAACACCCAGTAGGAAGACCCCTATAGACGGCTATAGTAAGTTTAAGGCCGGGATAATTAAGAATTAGATTTAACGCGGTAAATATAACACACGCAGCTAGCTTATAAGGGGCACATAGCTAACTGGCAAGAACAGGGGAAGAACCGGAGGCAATAACAAACTCAGATTTAGAAAGGCTAGTAGAAATATAAGATATAGGAATAGAAAGCTCCACACAAAATAAGTAGTGGCCAGGGAGTAAACACAGGAGATAGAAGTTCTAAATATTTTAGAGAAAGTGGAAACAGAAGAAGTAAGGAGCGAAGAAAAGGCGAAGGACCCCTACTAGGGGTCCGCTACTTAACCATTATATAGTATAACTGCGGTAATACAAACCACCATCTAGCAAGGCCCCTACTAGATAGTCTAGACCCAGAGAAACACCATATTCTTGCTATATAAGAGCCATATTATAATACCTACACATAATTAATATACTGCCCCTAAGGATTCCAGCTCCTATATAAACCAAAAGCAGCCATACGCGTATACTTTATAATTAGTAAAAATATCAGCCTTGCCTTATAGTTATAGCAGGCAGTTATCCTAGATATTACAGTTATAACTATCTAAATATATAGGGGACTAGTACAAATTATTAATATCTATAACCCTAGGGTTAAAGGGGTAGTATAGACAGAGAACATTATATCTATAATAAGCTTACTAGAAACTAAATACGCGGAGTCTATCCTACTAGGAGACATAAAACTCTACTACCTATAGTAGGGGGGCATCTATATTGCTGCTAATTAACAGGTAGAGTGCCTACTAAGAGCTATAAATAACGGGGGCCTTAAGCTAGCTACCCCCCTAGGTACAATTATATAGCAACGGGGCATTGCCAAAAGTACAATTAACCTTATAATTATAGACGAAAACCTATACCAGAGACTTAAAAGGTGCTCCCCTAAAGAAGAATAGGCACTTACCTTAGACTATATCCCTATCTAAATACAACTAGATCTGGACATTAAGGCGCAACCAAATAGTAAAAGATACACAATAAGGAAGCTTAATATAGATAGCTTTCTTAATATAATTAAACAACAACTTTAAGACCTAAAAGAAATCCACCTAATACCAAATAAGTAAGGCTTATTAGCTACCCCTAAGGAAATTAATTAAAGACTAGAAAGAATCTAGGCAGTAATTAAAAGCGGGCTAGAAGAGCACTACCCAGTTTTAAAACTAGGCCCCTACGCGTGATATATATAGTCCGCACAGTACGCGGCCCTTATAGCCGGCCAACGACAAGCAAGGAGGAAATATATAAGCAGCTATAACTCTAAGGACAAGAGATAATATAAAGACACAAGAAACTAGCTAAAGAATACCCTAAGAAAAAAAGTAAGAAATAACTAGAGACGGTTTATAAACAAATATACTACTAACCCAAGTCTTCCCTATAACAAGGGCCTTTGGACCATAGTAAAATAGGTAAAGAAAAAGGCGGGACGTCTAGTAGAAGATCCATACCTACTACCCCTATAAAGAGCAGGCGAACTATAGGCCACAAGCAATAATAATAAGAAGGCAAAGATCCTTATAGAAAGATTTTTCCCTTAACTAGCTCTAGTAGACCTTAGCAATATTACTAGTAAAACACCGGTGACTCGCCTAAGGGTTAACAGCGATATAACAACTAAAGAAATGGCTAGAACTATTAGCCGCCTCTTAAACAACATAGTACTAGGACTAAATAGGATCCTAAACAAAGCCCTAAAGACCTATAGACCACTTATAGCACCTTAGCTTACAGACATAGCCAGAGCATACTTTGCAATAGGCTACTACCTATAACTTGGAAGATCTATAACAATAGTTGTCTTATAAAAAGAAGGTAAAGCAGACTACTTAATCCCAGGAAGCTACCGCCCTATTACCTTAGAAAACACCCTAAGCAAGATCTTAGAAAAGGTTATAGCGGACCATATAGCAAATACGGCAGAGGAACACGCCCTACTACCACAAAGCTAAATAGGGGCAAGAAAGAATCGCTTAACGCTATTAGCACTTACACTACTCGCTACTACCATTAAAACTGCATAGGCTATGCGAAAGGACTTTATAGTATTAATACT
>Ga0307507_10001670_pt1 | contig 49034 bp, 18 predicted proteins | sample 7_EM_MG_FD_207223 | JGI IMG/M metagenome (GOLD analysis project Ga0307507, IMG submission 207223) | Populus trichocarpa ectomycorrhiza microbial communities from riparian zone in the Pacific Northwest, United States - 7_EM | ecosystem: Host-associated > Plants > Roots > Unclassified | place...
ATTTATTAGCCCTAGCCTTAACCCCTAAGGGGAAGCCTAGTAGCTTAAAAGACTACAACAACCTTAATAAGGTGGATATTAACAATATCTTATCCTTTATTAACTATATAACTATAGATAAATAAGCCAAAGGACTACTACCTATTAAGATTAAGATATAAGATGCTAAGATATTTGTAAAAATGGTAGCATAAGAACCTAATAAATACTACTACCTTCTATAGAACTACTACCTAAAGCTTATATAAGCTGAGATGCGTGCCGCCTAAGATTGCGATATTATCCAAAACCTATAAGCTTATAAGGCGCTTGCTGACAACATATATTAAGAGATTAAAGACGACCTCTATATATCTAAACGCGACATCTAACAACTAAAGAAGGCCAAGATTATGCTTATTGCTATAATTACTAAAAGAGAGGGTATAATTAAATACCTATAATCTTAGCTTAATAAGTATATTTGTAATAATACCGGACACCTCTCTACTATATATAATACTACCTAAGTCTCTATGCCCCTAACAACCTTACCTACTTAATACTTAACAGAGGGTTAGCGCTAAGCAGCTTTACCTAACAGGAACCCCTACTATAGCGGTAATAACAAAAGCCATAATAATTAAACCTAGACTGCTACCGTAGGGTCTAATATATGCTACCCTAATCCCCTAACCTTTTAGGGTGACTGTAAGGAATACAGCCACTAAAAGATATAAATCTGTAAGAAACTAACCTAGAGCGCCTACCTTTTCCCCATAGAAGATACTAAGATTAGCTATATTATTAGATAAATAAAGGGCATCCTATTTAATAGACTCTTTGCTTAATAAGAGACTAGTAGTCCCTAAAGGTGGTAGTCCTACTAAGAAGTCCTTAATAACCTTAACTAAATATACCGCGATTATAACCTAGTAGCCACTAGTTAAGCTAAACTATATGCCCTAAAGATAAGCCCTACTAAATTATTTAATAAGTTTTATGTTAAATTCTAGGAATACACCAGAGTCTTTACCTAAGATAATACTAAAGACTAGGAAGATCTTCTTAAAAAAGTTACTTATTACTTTAGTTACGCAGCCGCTGGCCACAATTATAATAATATTTATAATATAGTAGCAGACCTATAGAAGATTAAACAACGGCTAAACTAGATTACTATTATAAACCTCCACCTAAAGACCTCCCTATAAAAGCCCTCCAGACCTACTAAACCACTAACATCTACTACCCTAAGCAACACTACTAGTCCTAATATTAACCTCTCTATATTAACATTCCCGTAGAAGCTACTAGATGGAGAGCGCAAGCTACTCTAGAAGCTACAGCGTTGCTATAGATGCCGTTAAGAAGGCTACTATAGCTATAGCCTAAACTGCCTAATAGCCAGGTTTAATAGCCACTATTTAATACCTAACCCTATACCTTAAATACTAAATATAGCGCTATGTGCCACTACTGTACAAGACAAAGACGTAGTAATAGCAGTAGAGTTAGATACGGAAATGGAAAACGCCAAGTCCTAGCCCTAAGTTATAGGTTAGGACGCCCTAATAATAAGGGGATCTATATATTAGCCTACTTAATAGATAACTTAGTAAAGGTAAATAGATAGAAATAGATAGTTTTACCTATAATAGGAATTACTACTAAAAAAGCAATATAAAAGCCGTTCTATAATTAATTGCAGAGCTACTAATAAATTTATAGATACCTAATTTATGCGTACTTATAACCTACCTACCTTACCCCTTACTAAAGCCCACGCCCTATAACTTACTAACAGTAGTTGCACCATATAGAAGATTACCTATATGGTATAACTTTACCTAGATATAAACAGGCACTAGGAAGAACTTTAGGCGTATATTATACTACTTACCAACTACCCTATTATCCTTAGAATAAACTAGCTTAAATAATACAACCCTACCATTAACTGGAAAAAGAGAGAATTAACCTTTAACTCTAAATACTGTAGAGAGACTTACCTAGGGTATAGCCTAGTCGCCTCTACCTACTCCTTAGAATATTAATCTAAGGAACCCCTTATTACCCCACCTATAATTAACTGCCACTATATAAGTGCCGCAGCCTTCTACCGTATAGTATATAGGAAAGGCTAGACTGTTGCCGCAGCCTCCTAATTATAACTATATAAGCTTAATAAAGAATAGGACTATATCCTCTATAGTAATAAGATAGATATAGCCAACATCCTAGAAAACAATGCCCCTATAAAACTCTATGGACTTTTACCTTTAGACTTTAAGAAGTTTATAAAGCTTAAAAAAGGATTTACTAATAAGGAACTCTACAATCTCCTCCCTAAGAGGTACTATAACTTTATTAATATATGCTTATAAAAGAGCGCAGATATACTCCCCATATATCAACCTAATAACTACGCTATTAATATTAAATAAGGAAAAATGCTACCCTATAAGAGACCCTACCTAATATTAAAAGATAAACTTTTAGTTATTAAAAAGTATATTAACAAGCACCTTAATAAAGGGTTTATTCGCCCTAACATATCCCTAGCAGCCGCCCCTATTCTCCTTACTAAGAAGCTAGGAAAAGGTATCCGATTCTATATTAACTATAGAGGACTTAACGCTATTATAACTAAAAACTGATACCCTATACCGCTTATATATAAGACTCTTAAACGGCTTAGCTAAGCTAAAATCTATACTAAGCTTAATATTATTGCCGCCTTTAACCACCTCTAAATATAGGAAGGTAACAAGTAGAAAACCGCATTTATATTGCGCTTTGGCCAATTTAAATATACTAGTATACCCTTTAGCGTATATAACGGCCTAGGCAGCTTTTAAAGCTATATTAATAATGCCTTATAGGACTACCTTAATAACTTCTGCTCTGCGTACCTTAATAATATACTTATTTAGAGTAATAATCCTTCTAAGTATATTAAGTACGTTTAGAAGGTCCTATAGCGCCTTAGAGACATAGGACTTTACATTAATTTAAAGAAGTGCAAATTCTTAGTTATAGAAGTAAAATACCTTGGACTAATTGTTACTACTAAAGATATCCATATAGACCCCAAAAAGGCATAAATAATTACCAAATAGCAAACTCCTAATTATATTAAGGATATACAAGCCTTTCTTAGTCTTGCTAACTTCTATTAGAAATTTATATATAACTTCTTAGGCGTTATAGCACTACTTACAGCAATAATGCAAATAAAGGGTCTTCCTATAAAAGGAAGAAAAATATATCTATATTTTATCTGGACGCTTAAATGCGAGAAGGTGTTTTAAAACCTTAAAGATATTTTCACTAAAGCACCTATTCTAGCTCACTTTACACTAGGACGGCAACTCTACCTTAAAACTAACTCCTTAGACTATGTTAACGCAGGCGTTGTGACGGTGCTAGAGCGCGTTACCTGCCAAATTCTGCCAACCTACGATTGGCTCGCTTACCGCTAGCGCCTTGGCGGCTGCTCTTTCATATATGTTTACTATGGTCCTGGCGACCCCCTTCTTTTCTTCTCCTTAGCTTAGTATCTTCATTAGATAGCAATCCACAAGCTTCGGTTCAGGGGCATTTATGCGAGCCGTCACATTATACTAAGCTCTCCATACACTGCCTGGGAAGGCCTCAATAATATCCCCACATCTCAAAAGAAACTTCGTCTGCAACAACGCGTCAACGCGCTATACTCAGACACCAGAACAACTTTATACTGCCTGGGAAGGCCTCAATAATATCCCACTTTACGAGCCAGGCAGGACTGGACCTGTACCCCCGGAATCGAAACCGAAGCGCACGAGACTGATGAACCCTAGGAGGCTAATGATGGCACCTAAAGCGAGCTCATCCAAAAGACCTGCCTCCACCCGAGAGGAACACGAGATCCAATTGGGATCAGAAATCGAAGACAATGACGACGTTACAGATGTACGCGAACAGATTCGCGCCCTCGCGGCCAATCAGAAGGTCGATCGTCTTCAAGCCTAAAGCACACAAGAGACTCTAAAGGAGATCCTGGAAAGCCTTGCTGCCTTACAAAGCAGCCCAGCCTCCCCTTCACGAAGCCTCAGTCAACCCATTCGCTCGACCGAATGCGATACACCAGGAAGTACGGACACAATAACGAAGCAATCAAAATCCGTCAAGCTTCCTGACCCTCAACTACTGTCCGATGGGATAGACCCTACCTTTGAGAACTGGAGGATCCAAGTACGAGGAAAACTCCGAATTAACCACGACCATTTCCCCTCCGAAGAGGCCAAACCGAGATTATGAACCAGTACCTCGACCAGCGACTACGGCCCTTTGTAGACTACTATCAGGACAACTGGTCGGAATTACTGCCTATGATGGACTACGCGCAGCTTACACTCCCCCACGACAGTATAGGGATGTCCCCATTCGAACTGCTCTACGGGTATGCACCACGAACGTCCTTTGATTGGGATAGGCCTACGGAACCCGCTACGGCCCGCGAACGCCTCAGCCACGAAGAGGCCCGGGCATTTGCCGAGAGAATGCATGGAGCCTGGGAGACTGCTCAAACAATTATGAGAAAGGCGCAAGAAAAAAAGGAGTCCGATGTAAACCGACATCGTCGCGAGGAAGACTTCCAAGTAGGAGATAAGGTATGGGTGTTAACGAAGAACTGGAAAACCCAGAGGCTGAGCCGCAAGTTAGACCACCAAATGGCTGGCCCATACGAGACTCTTCAAAAGGTAGGACACTCTTTTAAGGTTAAGCTACCAGAGTCAATGAGGATCCACCCCGTCTTCTCTCCGGACCGGCTACGAAAGGCTGCGGATGATCCACTACCTGGACAGTATAACGACCCCCCACCGCCAATCCAGATTGCTGAGGACGAAGAATGGGAAGTTAAAGAAATCCTAGCAGTAAAAAAGGTCCGTAATGTCTTAAAATACCGTGCAAGCTAGGTAGGCCATGACGACGACCCAGAGTGGTACCCCGCATCTGATTTTAAGTACTCCCCCCATAAGCTACGGGACTTCCACCTAGCCCACCCTAACCTCCCTGGACCACCACGTAAATTAGACAACTGGATTAAATGCTGGGAAGAAGGGTTAGATAATTACAACAATTTAGACGATAATAGGGAGCTTGGACAACGCCTAAGGGCAGGCTTTTTCAGGAGGGGGGGGTGATGTAACGGTGCTAGAGCGCGTTACCTGCCAAATTCTGCCAACCTACGATTGGCTCGCTTACCGCTAGCGCCTTGGCGGCTGCCCTTTTATATATGTTTACTATGGTCCTAGCGACCCCCTTCTTTTCTTCTCCTTAGCTTAGTATCTTCATTAGATAGCAATCCACAAGCTTTGGTTTAGGGGCATTTATGCGAGCCGTCACAGGCGTCCTTTCCTAAATGGGTAATAACAGCCTTCTCTACCTAGTTGCATTCTACTTATCTAAGCTTATACTATAAGAGTATAACTATAAGATCTATAATAAAGAACTTCTTGTAATTATATAAGCGTTTAAAGAATTCTAACCAGAACTCTTTTTAGCAGAACCTAACTAGCTAACTAAAGTCCTTACAGATTATTATAACCTTAAGTACTTTATAACCACGAAGTAACTAAATTAACGCTAAGCACGCTAGAACGAATTTCTCTCTAGGTTTAACTTTAAAATTATATATAGGCTAGGAGTATAAGGTACTAAGCCTAATAGCCTAATACGCCGTTTATCAAACCTTTATTAGTTAGAAGATAACCCTTATAATTAATTCTAATAACAGACAATCCTAAAAGTATAAAACTTGGCCCTAGGTATATTACCTAAGACAGAACCAACTACCCCTTAGCTTTATACTATAGAACTAAAATTACCCCCTAAAATTAATAAGCTTATTACTATAGTATATAATACCTTTATTAACCAATTACTATATTAACTAATTACCGTAAAGACCGCCAGTATCTATACGCTGCCTACTAACCTCCAAAGCTTAGGCTAGATTAATATAGCAGCCTTAGAAGTAAAAGAGAATAGGCTCTATTATAGAGGCCGTCTATTTATCCCTAACTTAGAAGACCTATAATGGCAACTAATCTAAATAGCTTATAACCTCTGGTTAAGCGGCTACCTAGGCAAGGGAGGAACCTATAAGCTCCTTAGCTAATACTACTTCTAGCCCAAAATAATAGACTTAGTTAAACGTTTTGTAAGCGCCTATTATAGCTATAAGTATATTAAAGCATTTTATATAAAGCACTAAGGACTACTACACCCTCTACTAATACCTATATACCGATGGGCAGATATTGCTATAGATTTTGTTATTAACCTACTACCTTATAAACGACATGGCCAAACCTATAAAAATATCCTTATAATAATATACTAACTTATAAAAGAACGCCACTATGTCCTAACTAAAGGCGTAGCTATAAGTAACGTTACTAATACCTTTCTTTATAAAGTTTACTACCTACATAGGTTACCCAACTCTATTACGTCTAACTAAGGCATATAATTTGATTTTAACGTATAGAGGCGGATCTACTAACACCTTAGTATCTCCATTAAGATATCTATATCCTTTTACTATAAAACTACTAGATAACTAGAAAACGCTAACGCTAGCATAAAGGTATACTTATAACAGGTAGTCGCCTATAGTTGGGACAACTAGGTAGACCACCTTCCGCTAGGTAAATTTGCAGCAAATAACTATATCTTAGCTACTATAGGACTTACCCCATTCTTCGCAAATAAAGGTTATTACCTATAATCCAGTATAGAGCTACCAGAGCCTATTAATAAGAAACTACTATATAGAAAACGCCTTAAGATACTACTTGCTAATTAACATGCAGACTATATAAAAGATCTACTTAACTACTATAAAGGAGAGATGGCCTAGACCTAAGCAAAATAAGCTTACTTTGCTAACTATTATAGAATACTACTACCTAAAATACATGTTAGCGACTAGGTATAGTTAAATATACGCAATATCTCCATATAAAGGCCTATAAAGTTACTTAGTTATAAGAACCTTAGCCCCTACTAGATTAAACAAGTTATTAATAGAGGAGCTATATACAAACTGAAGCTTTTGCCCGCCTTAGCTACCCGCGGAGTATAGCCCATGTTTTACCTATAGTTACTACACCTTTATTAACCTAACCCTCTATTAGAACAAATACAGCCTAAACCCCTATTAGTATTAATCTAAGATAAGAATAAAGACAAGAACCACAAGAAGTGGATTATTAAACGAATTATTAACTCTAAATACTTTAGTAAAGGCAGAGGACGACGGCTCCACTACAAAGCCACCTATATAGGATTTAACATAGATTAGCCAGAATAGTAACTATAGAAAGACTTTAAGAATACAAAGGACCTAATTAGCAATTTCTACTACACGAACCTATAAAAACCAGGTCCAAGCAGAGATTTCGTGCCTAATCCTCTATGGGAGCCCTTATAGAGTTAAACCGTTATATATTACCACATAAGGGCAAATTACTGTTAGATTGCTGTAGATTGCTATAAAGTGCGATCACGTAACCGGAAAACTTTAAGATATTTAGAAACTTTAACCAGCGGTTAAAGTTATCTAATTAGTTAGATTCTAGATGCTAAGGAAAAACCAGCTAATTAGGATTTTCCATCCCTAGGATGGAAAATCGCTATTAGCTTACCTACTACTAGCGCGTTGGCAACCCCCAAGTCCCAAGTCAGAAGTATCTGTACAAGCCCATTATACCTATAATAATATTTCTTCTTCTTCTCTATACCCTAAGCATTCCCCCTATATGTATATAGTAACTACAGCGTCACCAGAGCTCCGCCTTAATAGGAGGGGGGGTAGTGTCACGGAACCCAACCATAGGGGCCTCTATAGGAGAGCCCCGTGCTCTTATATATACCTCGCGTATAGCTTATATCAGCTACGCGTAGGTATATCACCTCCTTACGCCCTCGACCCTTACGATTGATCGCGTAACGTCTTGTAGACTCCTCAAATATATATATTTAGTTACCATTAACCCTATCCCATGGCATTTAATAAGTTAATCCAGACATTAATTGGCTTTTAGTCTTGTATTAATACCAGAAGTCTTAACCGCGCATTATAGTTAAAGATTAAAAGACTTTCTTAAACTATATATAAGAAGAATAGTGGGTGTATACTATATATATTACTAAAAATACTAAGAATAAGGATATAGGGTATTCATTTTCAGATGTCTGGCTATGCGCAATTAAGATAGACACAGGGGACAAGTAATCTCTTTTTAGACTATTATATAACCTATTAGAAAACGAGCTAGCGGTATTACGTTTTTATTTTATTTTATGTCCATTGTATTATACTACGTACAATGCTACGCATGCAGCCTCTAGGCTATGGCGCTATAGTCCTATATACATAAATCCTTTCTAGGCAGCTTAACATGTACTAGTAACTATATTTTAGTAGTTTATAAATCTCTAATAGATATTTATAGCTCTCTAGTAGAAACTAGATTGCAGCAACTATTAAGTGTTAGCAACTCAGTCAATCAAGGCACGAGTACGGGAAGAAGGACGCGCAAGCCTATACGATTGGATTGTCTATAAACGAGGATCTAAAGCTAGAGAAAGGAAGGAGAAGAATAGCAGCGCCGCTCAATATTTATGCGGTCCTTAAGTCACGTGACTCGCGTCTACTATAATCCACGTCTGCCAAGATCCACCGTTTTCTACCAGCGCCGTAACATTACCCCCCCCCTCCGAAAAAGCCTGCCCTCAGGCTTTTATATGTCCGTATTATGTCCGTGGGGTATTCTTGTCTTTATGCTTAATAGGCAGCCTATTGTCTTTACTATACCAGCACTCTATCCACTCGTTAAGGTACTTCGGGGGTCCGGGTTCGTTAGGGTATTAGTTATAGAATTCTTTAAGCTTCTAGGGACAGCCTATAAAGTTCTAAGCAGGGTACCAGGTTAGGTCTAGATCGTAGCCTTTCTATTAGACACAGTATTATAGCGTTCCTCATACTAGTTTATAGGCTAGTATTTCATTAACTTCCCATTCGTCGTCGCCATTAACTTAAATTGGCAGGGGAGGCTCATTCTTTTGTCTAGGTAGTAGGTTATTTACAGCCTTCCGTAGCTTATCCAGCAAAAAAATAGGGTAAACCTTAATTAAGTCTAGGAGCTTAACCTTATATAAGTTGCCTTCTTTATTAAGGATCTTATACGGTCCTACCATCTTATAGTCTAGCTTGCGGCTAGGCCGTTCTGTCTTCTAGTTCTTTATTATAACCCAGACCCTATCGTCCATAGTAAAGTCAGGCTCGCGCCTATACTTATTTGCCTGCTATTCTATTAATTTCTGGGCCTTTTCTAGGTTCTTATAGGCTACCATCCAGGCTTCTTCTAGGCGTTTAGCGTATTGCTAGGCTTCCTTATAAGATAGTTTTTCGCGTACGGTCTATGGGCCTTCTAGTCTATTCTAGTTAAAGCTAGTATAGGGTAAATATCCTATTTCTAGCTAGATAGGTGCAAACCCTATAGAGTTATAGGGTAGGGTTGCCTAGGCGTAGTCTATTAGAGGTAGTAGTTCGCCCCAGTTATCCTAAAAGTAGTTAATAAAGGGCCAGAGTCTCTAGTCCAGGTATTAATTTATAATCTCTGTCTAACCGTCTGTCTGGGGGTGGTATGCTATAGAAAGCTTTAGCTTAATGCTAAGAATCTAAGTAAACTTATTCCAGAAGGCTAATATAAACTATGGCCTGTAGTCGGATATAATAGTATCTAGTAGTCCGTAAATTTGGTAGATATAATAGATATATAGTTAGGCTACCTCTTTAGCATCAATATCCTTGTGACAGGGGATTGAGAACGGGCGCTTGCCAAAATAGTTAACTAGGATCATTACCATATCATATCCGTCACGGTCTATAGGCAGCTCGTGAAAGTCTATAAAGATATACTGCCAGGGGCGTTCTAGTATTGGGAGTGGCTTTAATAGTCCTAGGGTCTTATCTCGCGGAATTATAGACCTACGGCAGTCATTGCAGTTCTGTACATAGCGGTTAATATCCGTAACCATTCCGGGCCAGTAATATCGGTCACTAATAATTTTGCGGGTCTTATTCTTTCTAGGGTAGGCCGTAGAGACCTAGGTATATGCTTTGGTAATAAGCCAAGTCCATAAGTTCTATTCCTCTACTACTACTAGCCGTTTCTAATGCTTAAGTAATCCATTTTTAAGGGACTAGGGGCTGGTAACGTTCTTTACCTTCTTATAGTACTCCTATAGAGAAGAGGCTATATAGTTTATCTACAGCAATTTGTCAATAAGGTTAAATCCTAAGGGGTTAATAGGATACATCTCGGCGCCTAAGGAGTCTATACTTAGTTCTGCCTGTATCTAGGGGTTAAGGTACTCTAGTCGTAATAGTATCTGGGTCCGTAATAAGATCTTTACAGCTATCTAGTTACCTAGGTCCTGTTCACGCCTTATAAAAGCATCCGCACGGTTCATAGCGCCTAGTCTATACATAATTAAGAAGTTAAACTAAGATAGGATATCCGCCTAGCGTGCCTGTTAGGCCGTAAGAGCCTTAGTTATTATAAAGTATTCTAGGGCCTTATAATCTAAAACTACCTTAATAGGCTTAGGGGTCCCCTCTAGCTGCGCACGCCAGTGCTAAAAGCTAGAGATAATGGCCAGCATTTCTTTATCATAGATGTGGTAGTTTAGCTTAGCATCTATTATAGTCTTTAAATAGTATACAATGGGGTGCCATTCTCTATCTAGTTACTTCTGGGAAAAAACACCGGCTATTACGCTATTTAAGGCATCCGTTTCTAGCATTAAGGGCCGTTCTGGGTCAAAGTAGGCGAGTAGAGAAGTTAATACCAGCCGCTTTTTAAGCTTATTAAAGGCCTGCATATATATGGCGTTAAAGTAAAAGGGCTGGTCTTTCCTAGTAAGGCGGTTAAGAGGCCAGGCGATCCTACTATAGTTCTTAATAAAATGTTAGTAGAAGTTATAGAAACCTAAAAATGATTATACCCCCTTTATGGTCCATGGGGGTGTCCACTAGTTAATTACAGCTATTTTCTTTAGGTTGGCCTTAATTCCGTCTATACTAACAATAAACCCTAGGTACTTTATACGCTTAACACTAAATTCTAACTTCTTAATATCGGCCTAGAGACTAGCCTTGCGGAGCCGTTATAGGACTTTATGGACGTGCTCCTTATATTCCAGCTTATTCTTAGAGTAAATTATAATATTATCTAGGTAGGCCGTATAGAAGTTATTAAGATAGTTAAAGAGTACATTATTTATGTACCGCTAGTACGTAGCTGGTCCGTTAGTTAGTCCAAAAGGAAGTACCTTATATTTATACGTTCTATAATGGGTCCGAAATATAGTAAGATCTATAGATCTAGGGTCTATTCTAATTCGGTAAAAGGCCTGGCGGATATTAAGCTTTATAAAAACCTTAGCTCTATTTATTTAGGCCAGTGTCTTATTAAGTAGGGGTAGTGGATAGCAGTCCTTGCGGGTTATATTATTTAGCTTATAGTAGTTAATACAAAAACAAAGTCCTCCGTTTAGCTTTTTAACAAAGAGAATTAGTAAGGCGAAAGGGACTTAACTACTAGGCTTAATAAAGCCCTTATCCAGGTTCTTAATAAGATATTACTTTATAGCCTATAATTCGGCAGTAGATTGCTGACAAAGGGGGCTATAGCTAAGGGTGTTTTCCTTATCTAGCTCAATCTTAATCTTGTAGTTATATAGTTAGTAAGGCGGAAGCATATCAGATACTACCTTTAAGAATACGTTCTTAAATTTCTAGTGTTAATAGGGTAGTTTCTGTTCTACCAGCTCCTTATCTATAAGCTCGCCTTCCTGTCCACTAAGCTCGCTTTCCTTTTCCTTAATTATTTGATTAATTTTATATAAGCTAGTGGTAAAGGCAACAGTATTAAGTTAGACTAAGTTCTAATAGAATCCTACAGCGCCAATATAGCAGATATTAACTAGGGGAAGGTCTATAGGTTTCTTTATAGACTTTTATCGGGCCGTATTTTGCGGTATAAGGTTTATAGTCTTCCTTAGCTTATATCCCATTTTCCATAAGTTGTCCTTCCAGTCTATTAGTTTAGTATGGCGTCCGGTATTCCTGGCCTTCCTTTATAGCTGCGTAGGGCCTAAGTTCTCCACAGGGGACTTGGCTAGGTTACTACTAATTTCCTAGGTCTCTAGTGCGGGTAGCGTAACATAGATAGTCTAGGGGCGGTGTAGTATATGAATTTATTGCGGATTAAGCTATACATCCTTCTTAAAGGCCTAGTCTCTACGCATAGCATTGGCTTAGTAGATAGTATTAATTTAGGGCCATATAAGGTTCTCTATTATAATACTAATTTCTTTTATAAAGGAAGGGGTTGGGGGTAGGGATTTAGGCCAAAGGAGCTATCTATTCCGTATATTAAGCTATAAGCCTAAATAGGCTAGCCATTTTCTTCCTAAGATTATATTATGGCTTCCTAGGTCTATAATAAGAAAGGGGACATTATACTACCTTTATCCATTAACACAGAGGTGGATCCGTAAGATAGTTATAATAGGTGGCCCTATTCTTCCGTTATACCCGTAAATAGGAACTGGTTTAGGCAGTTCCTTAAGGGGCGCATTTAAAAATTCGGCCAGCTTTATAGCGCATTAAGTGTCTATTAAGGCAAAGGCATTCGCTCTAGAGTTAGCTAAAGCAGAGGTTAAAACTTAATATCTATTGCAAAATAAAGTATAAGGGATAGTGCAGCTTCTTCTACCAACTAGCCAACCCAGATTAATATATAATATGTCAATCCCTTTTAACCCTAGAGAGGAGTCTTCCTCTAGGGTTTCTCTTTTTCTAACTTTACGCTGTCCTCCTGTATTAACAGAACCTCGTCTGTTTTTGCCTTTGTTGGGTAGTCCTTAGCAAAGTGGTTCTTCTGGCTATATAAGAAGCAAGCCCCTTAATTACTAAGGGCCTGTCTATAGGGGTCGCTATATATAGGCCGAGTATGCGCCGGACCCGCGGCAGGGCTAGCTGCGTGGCTAGCTGCTAAATTGACGGCGGGCTGTACGGCTGGTGCTGTAGGAGTTGCTAATTGTGCTAGGGCACTATGGGCCGTTCTTGTAGCGCTTATGGTCTGGTTTAAAGAGTTTCTGGCTTTATACCACTTAGCTCATGCCTTAATTTGACAGAGGCCTTAATTAATAGCTAGGCAGTAGTCCGTAAGTACCTTTAGCGTCTATACAGTAGTAAAAACTGGTAGTATAGCGCGCTATAGGTCTAGGGTAAGCTTGTCAAAGAGGTCTAGTATTAGGTCTTTATAGGGAATTTAGGCTTAGCTAGCTAGGTGTAGAAAGCGGGTCTAGAAGGCCGAAAAGGTCTCTATCGTTTTTATATTAAGGGCTTTATAATCAAGGCGGGCGTTCTATATCTTAAAGGGGTCCTTATAAATAGAAGATAGGTAGTTAATCATCTCTTCTCTAGAGAGGAAGGGGTCTGCTAAGTCCTAGGCATATTGCGGATGTAGATACATCTGTATATCCCTGCTGGTACAGCCAAAGACGTAGGCCATTTTAGCTTAAGTAGTAGGGAAGTGGTCCGTATTAACTTTAAGCTTGTCTTGCAGTTAAAGCTTCTAATTGTTAAATATAGGGTCAGTTCCGTCCGTAAGCAATAGGGGGTCCGCAACCTTCGCGAACCGTAATAATGCTAATGCTATACGTTGGGCTAGGGCCTTAAGGACTATAGCAAGTCTATAGGTGTCTAATAACTCCTTACTAGGTATAGGGGTATCTCTAGTTTCAAGCAGCTCTTAAAGCCGTTTAATTTCGGCATTGGCTGCTGTAAGTTCTTCCTAGGGGGTTAAAACGGCGACTGTTTCACCATTAGAGGTATTTGCGGGTCCTACAGCGGCTTTGCCAGCTGCTGTATTTCTTGGCATAGTGGTAGGGGTATTAGGTAATTTCTGGTGTTTGTTTATTTTCTAGGGGTTTTAGTCTATGCGTGTCCTATTCTTAGGTTTCGCGTTCTGTTTGTATTCTTTTAGTTCTATCCTGTCCTTAGGGTCCTGTTCTGTTCTATTAGTGTCCTTTAGGTCCTTTTCTATGTCCTTATCCTGTTCGTAGTTTGTAGATATTTTTAAGTTCCTTCTTAGGAAAGAAGAGTAGTGACAAGCTTTGGATAATGTTAGCAACTTAGTTAATTAAGGCACGAGCACGGGAAGAAGGACGCGCAAGCCTGTATAATTGGATTGTCTATAAACGAGGATCTAAAGCTAGAGAAAGGAAGGAAAAGAATAGCAGCGCCGCTTGATATTTATGCGGTCCTCAAGTCACGTGACTCGCGTCTACTATAATCCACGTCTGCCAAGATCCACCGTTTTCCACCAGCGCCGTAACATTAAGTAGTAAGAAAACAGTAAAAAACAATAGAAAATAGTAGAAACTACCCAAAGTCCTAACGCCTATCCCTGTCCTGTTTGTAATTTATTTCTATTCTTTTGCTCTCTACTATCTATCTACTAGGACCTTCTAGAGATCCTGCTGTTATTAGCCACTTTCTAGTAGCTATTCCTGTTCTATTTAGAAATAGAAAAAGTATCTCTCTTCCCTTCTTTATACAAAATAGCTTTTCTAAAGATAGAGTAGAGCCTAATTGCCTTTGCATTTCTTTTCTCTCTTTTCTATATAGGCTATAATCTAGTAGTAAATGCTTAGGAGTTTGTAGGGCACTATACTATCTAAAGCATCTGCCTTCCTCGTTCTTCCCTATTTGCTTAGAGAAGGATTTAAAATACTCTTTTCCTAGCTTTAGCTAAAAGAAGGCTGATTGTATTCTTTTAGGATATTTATCCTTAAGGGCTTTAAAAGAAAAGAGGTATTTTCCCTTACAGATTCTAGTATAGTGTTTTCCTTTACTTTTGTTTTGTTGCCAATTGTTTTTCCACTGTTTTAGTATCGTTTCTCTTGCTAGTCTCCCTAAATAGGCTAAAGAGGTATAAAAAGATTGCATTTTTCTTCTAGAGAGGCTATTTTTTGCTAGTTTATCTACTATTTTACTTCTATAGATTTCTAGGTGGCTAGGTACCTAATAGAAGTTAATAGAGATATTTCTGCTAGCTAGATAGGAACAGCTTTGCGTAATTTTAAAGACTAGTTCTTGCCCTCCAGTAAGAGAATTTGGTATTACGTTAATATATAGTGGATAATCTTTAGAAAGGATAGATTTGGCCTTCTATAAGCCTAGTAGGGGTACCAATTATGTTTATACCTAAGAAGGATAGGACTCTATGTTAACTATTAGGCGCTTAATAGGATTACTGTAAAGAATCGCTACCTGCTATCTTTAATAACGTAGGTAATAAGGTTATAACGGCGATAGGGTTATAATGGTCGGCTACTACCGCCTTCCTAATATAGTATATTGCCAGTTCCAAAATTAAAATAGTAGTAACTTTAAACTTAATCTAAATGCTTGCAACTAAATTAAAAAATCCTTTACCAATACTACAATGCCCCGCTAGGCCTTATAACCTAGCAGAGAAGAGAAAATATAAAGCGCTATTATTACCTAGAATTTTAGGCTCTATAAAGATTAGGAAACTTATGCAAATGCCTATAGAGTAAATATATAAACATTACAACGCCGTTTTAATAGAAAGCAGCAGCCCTATAAAGTCGCCCATACCAACTAGAACCGTATTACCATTGCTAGCAAAGATGCAATCGTTTAACACCTTATATATCTTATAAATGCTAGATTTCCATATCGGCAGTATACTGTTCGATCGATTGCTATAATAGTCCTCCACTAAGAGTACACCAACCTTCCTCAATACATCTATATTAACTCTCTTGGTATTAAATACATGTATAACTTCCTAAAACGATAAAATGAGCTTCGTTACTACTATATATGTTTAATTAATTAAAAACGAGCTCTTGTAAATAACAATCCCGGCCTTATTTAGAGATTCTTTACTAACTATACTAACGCTATTACCTAATATAATATTAGTAAATTTAATAGGTAGAATATAGATAAGACGGGCTATATAATAGGACTAGCTTTTACTGCAAAAGTAGTTATATTAAGAGGCAGAATTATTAACTTTAAGACAATTAACGGCAATAGGGAGTAGGTTACCCAAATTAATTTAATTGGTATGTATAGACAGATAATTCCACCGTTTATTATTTTTAAAGGGAAATAGCATATAGATATACTATAGGAAACAGCAGAGGAAGCTATAGGCGAGTGCTTAATTAGAATAATGGAGAATAGCTAGTTAAATAAAGAAATGGGCCTTAGGTGGCTTTAATATTTTAAGCGTTATATTTAACAAATAGAGGCATGGGAGGCCTCTAAAATTAATACCCTAAACGTTAAACACCATAGCTACCAATTGCTTATTATAGATAGGCACAGCTTTTACACTAATATTAAGTTTATAGAGTTCTGCTAAAAGCATAAGATTATTCCTATATATCTTCTACCTTACTTAACCCACTTTCTACAGCCTCTAGATCTTATTATCTTTTCGGTGGTTAAGCGCCTATATTTAGCCAAAGTTAACAAATACGCAGCTCGCGGTATTACTGGTATTAATAGAGACTACTTTCTATAGATCCTGGGCGAGATTAGGCCTTAAATATACATACCCAAACTAATTAATAGTGCATTTAAAGCTGCAGGCCTTCTTCCTTTTAACCCTAATTAAGTCCTCTAACGCCTTATAGGGCAACCCTCCTATGCGTGACTATATACTTCTCAGCCCCTAAACAAGCCAATGCTTTTATCCTCACCTCTATATCTAAAAACCCCAAAAAGCCATTCTAATTGAGCTCGGTACAGCCATATAATCTATTATTTAAATACCACTACTAAAGCAATTAATATTGTTATTAGGAAGCTTATAAGCCATATAGATTTAATAGATAAAGGCATAGAAATACTGTAACTAGAAAACATAGAGCTTTATAACGGCGCTATAGATAGGAGAGCTAAGAAGAAAAAGAAGTGGAAAGTACTTTCTACCAAATCAGTTCTTACTACTAAATAGGCCAAAGCACTTATTAACGCTAGGGAGGCTGCAGAGGAGGCTAAGCAGAGGACCAAAAATACTAGATCTTAGCTTAGAAAGGAGAGAAAGGAGATTGCTATAATTGCTAAGGCATAAGTTTAAGAAAGGAAGGAGTTTCAAGCTATTGCTACAAAGGCTAAAAAGGCTAGAGATTAACATAAAAAGAACCTAGAAAAGGCTAATTAGGCAGTAAAAAGAGCGCAGAAGGCATTAGTAACTATAGGCAATATAGTTAAAAAAAAAGACTATAGAAACTTATATAGTAGCTACTTAAGTAGTAGAGAAGGCGAAGTTTAAAGGAAAAGCCTTAATAATACTACAGAAGCAATAGGAGGACTCCTTCGCAGTAGCTATAGAGGTTATGGCTTACTCTAAGGCTCTATAAGACGCTACAAAGAAAGTAAAGGAGGCCTCTTAGCAGTCTATATAGGCAGATAAGGAAGTAGATAATAAGGAAGTGGACGATAAGAAGTGGATAATAAGCTAAGTAGATTAAGTAATGATAAGGTATTAAATATAGACGAGGATGTTAACATAGGTAATATTATGGTGTTAAGTAGTAGTCCGTATTAAAAATACCAAAAATATTAATATAGAGCCTCTATAATACAAAACTAAGGCTTTATAAAACCTTAGTAATAGCGTAATACCGTACGATACATTTTACTAGTGTTTTGGCTACAATTGGGCATTCGGCAGTATTTTGGTGTTTAGTAAGCCTAACTTAATTAGAAAGGCGGTAGTAGCCGACCGTATAACCCTATCGCCGTTATAACCCCTATTACCTATATTAAGGGAGCTTATTAATAAACTATTAGACGCGAAGATATTTACAAAATTAGATCTAAAAGATATATATTATCAAATCCGGATTATATCCGGCGATAAATAGAAAACGGCGTTCTAAATACAGTACGGCCATTTTAAGTACCTAGTAATGCTATTCGGGCTCACCAACGCACTAGCGACATTTTAGGCCTATTAGGCACAATATATATAGTCTACCTTAATAATATTATAGTCTACTCTAATAACTACAAAGTATATATATACCACGTATAAATAGTACTAGGAAGACTGCGGGAATATAAGCTCTATATAAACCTAAAAAATATACGTTCTATACTACTAGCATTAATTTTCTAGGTTTTATTATTAGCGTTAATGGAGTGTTAATAGGGAAAAGCCGGGTAGATGCTATTAGGGAATAGCCCTACCCTATAATATTTAGAGAAGTATAGGTTTTCTTAGGCACGGCGAACTTCTATTAAACGTTTATTATTTACTATATATAAGTAGTATTCCTAATTGCTAATCTATTAAAGGGATCTAAGAATAGTAAGAAGCTAGAACCCTTTATATTTAGGGAAGCTGCTAAGTAGGCTATAGACCGGCTAAAAGACTTATTTATGTCAGCGCTAATCCCAATACACTTCTATTAGGAGCTATATATATACCTTAAAACGGATGCATCCGGCTTTACCCTAAGGGCAATTATATCTTAATTAAAAGATAAAGAATAGCATCCTATAGCGTTTTGGTTAAGAAAAACAACCCCTATAAAATAGTGTTATATATCACATAACCAGAAGCTACTTGTAATAGTTATAGTAATAAAGCACTGGCGATATTATTATATAAAAAGTAATTATTTTATTAAAGTCCTTATAGATTATAATAACCTATAATACTTTATAACTATAAAGGTATTAAGCGGTTAATAAGCTAGATAGGCAGAGGCACTATTATAGTATAACTTTAAAATTACGTACCGCTTGAGAAAGATAAATCCCGCTAATAAGTTATTAATATGTCTAGATTATAAAACTAGGAGAATCTAGGACAGTATAGGGGAAATAATTTCTATATTACAAAATTTGCTTAAAAAGAAAGAAAAATCTTTCCCTAGAACTATAGAATTTCGCAATAAAATAGAGGCCCTAGCAATATAGCTGTAAAGCACTATAATAATAAAGCCGTAGGATATAGTTATGGACTAGGTTATAGACTAAGTAGATATTATAAAGTTGGCGTACCCTAGAATTAGCAAGAATTCTACGGAATATACTAGGAGTATTATAGCACCTTTAACTTAACGGCGTATTAGCTATAAACTTCCAGATCTAAAGGGAATAGGTAAAATACCTACCTATAACATAGCATACTAGACAACAGTAGGAGAATCTGCTAGTACTAATGGTTTAAAATGTCTTGTGCTACGCCTAGGGTCTATATTAGTGGCGGGCGAAATAGAAATAAGTAATCTATATAAAACCTTTCCGGATTTTCTTCTTTAAGTATAATAGAGGGACGCCTTCGTTATTAGGGAGAGGTAGAAAGATATAGTAGAGACTAACTTAGCTAGAGTTACTAAGAAGCCATAGTAGCAAGACTAAAAGGGTCTATTACGCTTTAAGGGTGCTATATATATCCTAAGAACCAAGCGGTTTAAGATAAAAATTTAAAGGTCTTTTATAATAACCCTCTTAGGGGTCACTATGGTGCTAATAAAACCCTTAAGGCTGTTTAAAGGAAATACTTTTAAAATAGAATATCTAAAGAGGTTAAGGACTATATATTAAGGTATAATATATGCTAAAGGGTATAGATATCTAGGAATCGCCTATATAGTAAGTTATTAGTGCTTTCTATCCCATAGGGACCTATATTAGAATTAATAATAGATTTTATAGTAGGCTTACCCCTTACTAAAATAAGAACTAGAGAGGTTGCTAACGCTATTTTTGTAATTATTAATAGATATATAAAGTTTTTAGGGTACTTTACTGTTATAATAATAATTACAGTAGTAGAACTAGCAAATATATTTTTAAAGCGGTAGCTCTTATTTAGTACGCTAAAAGGAATTATATCTAATAAAGGTATCGTATTTAACAGTATATTTTAGTTTTTATTTTATCTCTTATTAAAAATACGGTAAAGGATAAGTACTACTTTTTACCTATAAATAGACGGGCTAATAAAGCGTCTAAATACGTTATTAGAACACTACCTCCGCTACTCTATTAATTATTAATAGAATAATTAGATATTATAGTTAGCTCTAGCGTAATATATATATAATATAAGCATCTATAGTAGTATAAAAATAACCTCTTATAAAGTACTGTTTAGGGTAAAAGTAAATAACCCCTAAAATATTAAGGATATTATTCCTAAAAGGAAGGCACTAGTAGTGTTTAAGAGAATTAAGTAAATAAAAATTTATAAAGAAGAACTTAAAAAGCACTTTCTAAATGCCTAGGCTATATAAAAAAGGTACTATAACAAAAAATATAGGCTTAAAGAATTTAAAATAGGAGACAAAGTCTTACTATCTATAAAAAATATTTAGATAAAACGTATTAAGAAAAAGCTAGACTATAGGTAGCTTAAACCCTTTAAGATAGTTAGGAAGACTAAAGGAAATTAAGCCTATAAATTAGAATTGCCAAAATTATATCTAATATATCCTATATTTTATGTTTCCTTATTAAAGTTATACTAAAGAAGAAATAGTATAGAACCGCCCCTACCTAGCAAAATTAATAGGGAACTAGAATAGAATATAGAAGACATTTTAGACTAAAGATGGTATTAGAAGAAACGCGGATTTTTAGTTTATTAGGAAGGATACTTCTAGGTATATAATAGTTGGGAACCTAAGGAGCACCTTTAGCTAGGATATAATATAGTAATTAAAACTTTCTTAAAGACTATAAATTAGGATTTAGTAACGGTTTTAAATATACTATAGATAAGATAATAGGGAAGACCCTATAAATTAAAACTATAAGGTTAAGCATGAGTATTAAAAATAGAAACGTTTCGCTATTATAATAGGGATCCTAGAATCCTATAAGAGAAAGCTATAGAGATCTATATAAGAACTACTAAGGATACTATCTAAAGAAGACGCTGTTTAAGAATAAGTAGTAGTATTAGGAGAAGGGGCCTTAGGGGTTTAGAAGGGTTCCTTAGGGATAAAAGAAGAGTATCTGGTTTAGTACTGGAGATATATAGTAGAGTTAATAGTATAAAGAGGACCAAAAAGATAGAGAGCAAAGATTTATAAACTTTAAGAAATTATAAAGTAACTATAAGAGCACCACCCGTTTATTACGTATAGAGATTATAGTAGTATACTGCTTTTATATAGACTGTTACTAAAACTAAGAATAAAGGTATCCCTAAAGTATAAAGTTAATTTCTAGTACTAGGGCATTCTAGAGGTACTAGAGAGGCACTATATAAAGCTATTCTATAAGAAGAAAGAAATAATAAAATAATAACTTAAATACTAGAAATGGCAATAGAAGCCTCCTCCTCTATCTTAATATTATTATTAGTAGTATTATTAGCACTCCTATCCCTGGAAGTATTAGCATTCTTACTAATATTCTTCTTAGAGTAATAAAAACTAGATAGACTACTACGGACAGGGGACTAGCGGGAAGAATATTTATCTTTATTACTATTTTGGGTATTATCCCTAGGTTCTAAATTAGTCTTTAAATAGGGATTAGAAAGTTAGCAACTAAAGAGTTAATATAGTTCTTAAACGTATTACTAAAGAGACTTACCTAGCTAGAAAGGCCCGCGTAAGAGTATAAATATTATTATTTATAAGAGTGAGCTGCTTATATATATACTCCTAGATACTATATATCTAAAATTGCTATATTTTTATAGCAGTAAAAACCCTTATTAAATTAAAGAGGCTATAATTAATAGAAGACAGCTTCTATCTTTATTATCTTTTACTATTCTAATATAAATAGAAATCCTTAATAGCGCGTTAAAGCCAGTAAGCCTTATGCGCGTAAATAGCGGGAATTTAATATAGTTAGTAAATTCTAGAATAGAATGGAATAAGAAATACTAGAATATAGGTCTTCCTCTAGCTGCGATAGTAGGAATACTTAGATCTATTCTTGTTAGAGTGTAGTATTTTATAGACGTGGAATAGGTCTAGTATAAGCGTATAAACGTAACAACGGCAGCACTTTAGAGAAACTACTATAGGAGCAATAGAAGTAGTTTATAGTGCTATTAGAGTAGGGATAACGCCGCCGCCAGTCTAGGGACGCGTAGTATAACTATAAGCTATTACGAGAGAATACTATAGGAAGTTAGTATTATTAAAGAGATAAAATAGGGATTATATTACCTATAAATGTGTTATAAAAAGAGAATAGAGTAGTAGTAGAAAAACAGCTAGAGATATGGAAGCTAAAAGCTAAAGTATAATAAAAAACGGTCTGCTAAAAGGCAAGACAAATAGTATTATTAATGGAAAGACGCGTAAGAGATAATAGCTTATAAACTAAAAGAAATTAATATTAAGACATTATTATTAGGACCTATTTTAAGTAAATAGGGATAGTAGTTAATTAATGCGTTATATAAAACAACCTCCGGATTAGCTTATAACAAATTTTTATAATAAGAAAGATAAATCTTATTTAATTTTAATTTTTATTATTAAAGTTTTATTATAAAGGTACTATAAAGAGTTATAGTAGAAGAAGAGTGGAGGAATAAAAGATAAAGTAAGGTTTTACGCTAGTAAAGAATTGGTAATAAGCCGTATTATAGAGTACCTTTCTACTAAAGAACTTCCCTAGTGGTTTTAGTTAAAACTCTATAAGAGTTTATTAAGAGGTAAAGTCTTAGAGGACCAAGACCCTTAAAGGGAAGGTAATTATAATAGGCGCTTCTAAAAGGCATATATTAGATAAGATAGATAAAGGTTTTACTAATATCCCACTAATATCCTAAAGGAGACATAGTTAGATAGATAAGGGGTAAAGGGTTTTATTAGTGTCTTAGAAGGATTATAAAGGGAGCTAGTTCTCCTCTAGAGAAGAACTAGTAATTAGTCTCTAAATAGAAGAGGTTAGAAAGCATTTGTCCTTTAATACATAAAGCTTGTTTTACCTTTAACTTACCTTCTACTTCCCTATAACTTTCATTCTACACTATTAATTAGATAATTATACGTTCTGGTTAGACTGGCCTCTTATATATTACTAACGTTTAAAAATCGAATATAGGGTAATATCTATAGCTACTAAGTATATAAGCTATCTCGTCTGTAAAATCTAACCTAACTGCTAATTTAGCTATATAAATATAACTGTAGATATACTATTGGTGTACTTTATAACATTATAATTGCATTTTTTTTAGCGCCCTTTGTATTGCAGCAGCTTTAATATATAACTATATAAGGAGTATATTTGCTTCCTTCTTAAGCAATATTATAGCTATCCGCTTGTACTTACCTGTTATTCTTTAAAAGCAAATTGCTTAAACCTTTTAAAGTGGTATAAATATATAAATAAGCTATTATTAAAGACTATAGTAATTTAAAAAAGGGATATTCTCTATTTAATAGACTTATATTATAAAGTAGTAATATATTTATAAAAGTAGAAATATATTAGGCTTAAAAATATTTAAGTTTATAATTTATATTTTAGAGGTATATATCGCCTTGTTTTTATTTTAATACTTTATATTAATTAATTTAGTGTATTTGTTACAGATATAATACTATTGTTTCCGTTGATAACTAGTGGGCTTCCTATAGCTAGCTATTTTTTAGTTTGTAAAAACATTTTATAATGGGCTTAATTTTACTGGAGAAGGTCTTAAAGCCGTACGGCTGCTAAGCCCGAGTTTGGTAGCGATATTGGATTGAATTAGGAAGGTAGGGTCGCAATATCCATTAGGCCGCGTGGTGGCATTAAGGCTCTTCGTTAGTATGGCCACTTCCTTCTATTTTAGCAATTACAGCCTCAAGCGAAGCCCAAGCTATCCTTGGTTGCCCTGGCCTATCTACCAAGTAGACAGCTTTTGGTCTAATATTTCGTCTAAATGGAACAAGTAGCTACAGCTTTGCAGAGAAAAGAGTCACGAACATGCTTGCACCCATCATTTTCTTTCGCCCGTTGCCCAGATTTTCTTGTAACTTCTAACGGCTCATCTTTGGCATCTATACTCAGCATCCCAATCGCAGCAAGCTAAGCGCACAATGCGCCTGAAGCAAGCTTTCAGCCAGGCAGGTATCACGACAAATGACTTAAGCTGGCTGGTAGGTAGAGACACAGAATTGTACGAGTGATCTGTCTTATTCAAGGTGGCTCTAAGAGCCCTAATATACTTAAGAGAATTGACCCCCTACAGGGGTCCCTAGAGAGTGATGATACAGGTTGAAAACTAGACTGACACTGTCTGATACGGACGTCGAACAGCACCCGTCGCACCTCTGTAATAAGGCTACCTCCGTGGCCAACACAAGCGACACTAATAGCCACTGAGAATCTCTCGGTCATCGTATTACGGATCCTATTTCGATCTTTCTGACAACTTTCTCAAATAGAGCCATATTTATCTCCATCCTCTGCTGGTCGTGAACAGGCAAAACAAGTTGCTTGGACCGCTCATTCTCGATCAAGGTACCTTTCAGACAAGCTGAGACAGCCTCTTCGTAGTCGAGACCTACGTAATGAGGTAGTCGGTCTTTCGCATGCTTTTGTATATCGAGCATGATAGCTTCCGCTTCAATATCCTCATAGTCGTCGAAACCGATGACCGCGCGCCAGAGCCCAATTTCGAGCAGAACAACACCCAATGCGTAGATATCGTGTAATACAGTGAACCTCTGGCTCTCGTTTGGTGGGCCTTGCCTGTCAGGGTGTCTGTAGATATTACGCTCGAGCAAGTCATCATGATCTGTCGTGGAGCGATCATTACCCATGCGCGAAAACTCAAACCCGATAAGGTATGGTTCGTCATAGCTGATATTCCCATGTGAATCGCGGCCAAAGATCACATTCTCACTGCGTATAGACTTGTGTAGCCAGTTGACAGAATGCAGCTGAAAAATCGTTTCTGCCAACGCTTGCGCCATTGCAAATCTCTGTCCAAGCGTCGGTCTCCTGCCCTCCTTCGACTTGATGAGCCGGAGAAGGGACGGCGGATCCTGATAAATGGGAAAAGAATCTAAGGGCAAATCAAAGGCAAAAGCAAACCGCATAGGAGCCTTCTGGTGGACAACTCCGACGCAGTGGAGGGTGCGGAAGCCTGCATCAGAAGCTTTAGGATGAACCAATAACCTCGCAAGGGTTTCCACTTGTCTAATCATCTCTTTCGAAGGCTCAGTTGCTTTCCGTCGGAGCTGATATGCTTTGAATTCAACGAGTACCTTATGTCGTTCTGTGCCCCCATCCGTTTGTTTTAGCAACTACTGGGTATGACTGTCTGGATCATCAGACTCCAAAACTAACCCTGGCTTTATGATGCCGACATCAAGATCGGATTCTTGTCCAGCAAGTAAGGCGCGGAGACTCAGTCCTGTGGACAGTCTGAGCTGATTTCTGTACGCAGGATAGCGTTAGCTATGGTCCAATCCCTCTATTAAACACATCGAGGAAATTTGTAGGGTTGGTGGCCTCAGACACTTACAGCACTAGCCGCTCACGTTCACCGAAGCGGATAGGCTCTGAACCAAAACAAAGGCCACAGAGCAGCAGATTCTGTAATCGCGTGTTCCACTCTTCCATGTGTCGCAGCAACTTCTCAAGTTTTCTTTTTCCAAATAGGCCCCATTTTGTAACTGCCCTAAGGCTTGCACCAGTTTGCACTTTCTTTGCGGCCTGCTTGCCCTGCTCGGCACTCTTGCCAGCGTTTGTCTCCAATTGTCCATCTAGCTCATATCCTTTTTGTAGCTCTTCAATGCTGTGATTCTGAATAAACACCGTGTAACTGTTGAATATCATATCTAACTCTTCTATCATCCATACAATGGCCGCACGATTAATCGAAGGCAGTGTTTGGAACCTTGATCCGGAGTCGAGATCTTGCAAAAAGCCAACAAATCCCTGCAGTCGTGCGGTTTCCGACGTGAGCAACGCTCGAAAGGCATGTACATCGTTGCCAAAATGGCGTGCATTTGAACCCAGCTCTTGATAAAAGTGAGAGCTTTGATCACATCATCTGTAACGCGAAGTCCGAAACTGATTTCACCGACGACAGACATTTTGAGCGGGGAGGAACATCCAGCACACTGAGATCCAGGGATGATGAGAGACAAGACCAGTGCAAGTAGCTGGGTAGTTAGTCTGGGAAAGCGGTGCGTGAAAACCTCAGTGATAGCTGCGAAGAACTCGAACGTATGGAAGTTTTCTAGCGACGTCATAAGGCTGAGTCTGAAGTCCACTTGAAGCTTTCCCTAGCCAATTGCCTTGGACCGGTTCCAACGACGCTACAACAAAAAGGAAATCCTTGAATAACATCGTCACGCGTAACGCATCTGGCTTCATTTCTTTTCAGGCAATCTTGATGTCTATTGACATCAACTTATTCCGCTCCCCTTAGCCCATCAGTCCCCATTTCGCTCGCTTGATCCGTTCGTCAGATTTATCGTCATGATTAAACGCTCGAACAGGTCCCCGAGCCCCTCGCGGAAGAATGAAGTTTCTAAAACTCCCATTCAGACAATCAGTGATTTCGTCAGCTTGGTGCAATCGAGCAGAGTACAACGTGTTCAGTGCCACTCATTATCCGAGTACTGTTCGGAAGTCGTCAGTGACGAAGGCAGCCAGTTCACGGTCTACACTGATGGGGGCATTGTTCGATACGATAAACCTCAAGCAGTTGTCAAATGCACAAAACTGAAGCTGAGCGAAAAGCCACGGCTCGTGGATTCTGAAGCACGCGTAAGCGCAATATCATTGCCGCGTCATCAAAACATATATTTACCCCACTTAATATAGAGGGTCGCAGCTTCACTATACCAAGAAGTTCTTATCCTTACCCACCTAGGATTATCGGAACATCCAAATATCGTTAAACTACTCTGGTATGACTTTATCGAGTCACCTGGGACTGGAGAAGGGTTATACACGCCTGCTTTGATCCTCGAACGATCACAATATGGTAGCTTATCTGCCTTCCTTGATGCTTACCAGGAGATTCGTCCGGAAATAAAAATTAGCTTATCCGCAGGCGTCACTTCAGGACTTCTTGCACTCCATCAAGCTGGATTTGTTCATGGCGATGTTAAGACTGACAACGTTCTTGTGTTCCCTTTGAAGGCTCAAGCTGAAAACTATGTCGCAAAGCTCACGGATTTTGGTTCAATCGTTCCCCTTGAGAGAGTGCGTCATGGTAGCTCCGTAAGATACCGTGGCACTACAATTACGAACGCTCCTGAGGTAAGTGAACAATCATCATTTGGCCAACTCGACGATGAAGGCCTCAAGAAATGCGACGCCTACTCCTTAGGCCTACTGTTGCTAGGGGTGGCTGCAGGTGAGTTGCAACCAGATGTGCTAGCCAAGGATAAGTCGGTACTGCGATGCGCTCTATCGCACCTTGCCCGAGCAGGGAGTAGAGGGTGCCTTGGAGATTACCAGAGCCTCTTTGAGAGGATAACTGAATTGCTGCTTAAATATGAGCCAAGTGAAAGGTGCTCAAACCTCTCAGCTGTTGAGAACCTTCTTAGGTCCTTCGATATCACATCATCTTGGTATGTTTTAGGTTTATTATATTGCAAGGGTTGAAGGGCACTAAACTTATTAGGTTTGGGGATGATTACGAACTCACCGATTTGCTCAGAATGAAGCACGAGCGGTGCCATCAGAGTAATCTTAAGATGTTTGGTGATCCTCTATACTTCGATTTCAACTTAGACCAAGAGATAGAGGCCGAAAAGGATATACAGAGTGCTGTAGTTAGGATCATCAAGAAGCAGAGTCGGTCGTCTACCCGAAATAGGGCAGGAAAGGCATTCTTCCAACTCGCAATCGCTTATGGAATCGGATATGGCACAGGAATAGATGTTAGCTTCGCTCTCGATCTTGCAGTCAAATCCGCACAAAGGGGATACTTACCAGCTTTGGCTACAACGACGGCGTGGTTCCAAGCGTACCACCGAGAACTACAGCCTACCAAGGACACGCACGTTGAATGGCTGCAAGAAGCCACAGCTTGGGGCTCACATACCGCTGGCAAAATTCTCAAACGACTTGACGTAGAAAGGTATTCTGAAGCGAGAGCGGATTTTCATAGACGGGGAGGGTACAATCAGTACTTCTATCTTAGCATACCATCACTGCCGGTCCAACCACTAAGGTCGAAAGAATGTAATGTTTCCCTACCAGCCAACATTGTAAATTTTAATCCGGAGGAGCGGGGAAAGTTGGTGGAAGCTGTTGTTATGTATGGAGACGCAGGTCTTTTATCTACCCTCATTCGGACGTTTGAAATAAACCCAAACATTCCCAATGAGTGGGGAGAGACGCTGTTTCTTCTTTGCTGCAAGGCCGGCCACTTGGAGATTCTTAAGGTATGTAAAGAGGTTAATAAATGCCCGGAGATCTTAAGCCGTTTGTCGATCGCCTAACCAGTGGCAGTAGTTATTGTATCTCGTCGGAGCAAAATATTCCCCGATTGATTCGACAGAGAAGGCGAGCATAGACCCTCCAATGCAATGGCTCGTTGCCTTTGATGAAGACGATGTTGGCACCGCTGCTAACTTAATCTTTCAAATCGGCATGAATGAAGAACCCTCAATGGACGTATTTTGGAATCACCCATCCATTGACTTACCCGGGAGGTTTCCCCTGGGTACGCCGCTTCATACAGCGGCATTCTGTGATAGTTCCATCTGCATCGATGCCCTTGGGAAAGTTCTGACCAATTCCATGATAAATTACATGGGCCCTTCAGAAGTTACACCAATTGAGTACGCGGTTCCACGGCTTAAAGGACGTGCTGCAAGATATCTCGCGGGTTGTGGGGCACTATATGACAAGGCTTACAATTCATACGCCCTTGCTGAGCTCGGAAGCCAGCTAAGGTACGAAGTAAGGGCGACAGCAGCTTCGAGCTTTATGTCGGAGTACGATGCCGTAGCAGAGTGTCTCGATATTGTGCTTAAAGAAAGGCCAGAACTTCGTGACAAGTGCCTTGACTCGACTGATGCTATTCAATCCTCTCCACTCATAGAAGCAGTCATATACAGGAACGAAGATGCTGTCAAGGCCTTGATTGAACGCGGATGCGATGTCAACGTTTGCACTAATATAAAGTACGACGGAAAAGCAGCCGTGCATTTCCTTTCGACCAGTAAACATCAGGGCGATGAAAATAACATCTTCGAACTTCTAGAGAATGCCGGTGCAGACTTCAATGTTTATAGTGCTACAGGAGGGATGTTCCCGCTCCACTCCGCCGCTCGGGATGACAATCTGGTATTGGCGAAGAAGCTCATAGACCGCAATGCAGATCTTAATTCTGCAACCGCCAGCTATCATCAAACACCTCTGCACATCGCAGCCTATTATGGCTCTTATGAGGTAGCAGGGGAGTTGCTGCAGAGAGGAGCTAATACCGGAGCCGAGCATAACCTGGGTGCTGTGCATGAATGTGGATGGGATATGCTCACACCAATAGCTTTCGCTGCTTCGAAATGCCGTATAGACATGATTGAGCTCCTGCTTAATGCTGGCGCCTCCACCTACGCACGACCACACACTAAGCACACTTTGATTCACTTTGCCACTGTAGAACGGACTCCGGTGATGCTGGAGCGTCTACTAGACATAGAGCAATTGCAGGATTCTTCAGTGATAGATGCGAAAGCTTCAAACGGCATTACGGCACTCCACCTATGCGTCGGTAGCTTAGGCCACCACGAACACCTTAGGCTGTTAATAAATCACGGCGCCGATGTCAATATTACTACACCAAGCGGTGACTCTGTCCTTGACATCGCACTCACCACTCGCGCGCAAGTATTTGACTGTCTCCAGACTGAAAACCCGCTCGAACACCTTGACCCTGCACTATGGACACCGGTGCAAAAGCCGCGCAAACCGCTCGATATGGAACAAGAACACTTTGGCTCATTTGAGGTTGTTGGCACTGTAGAAGTGTCCTCCGTTGGGGACCTCGGCGAAGGAAATGGAAAATATGATGAATATGAAATGATGATTGAAGAGGATGTTGAAAAATTCAAGTGCTGGGTAGAGGAGGAAGAGCCTCTGTTTGACCTAGCCTTGGAATTGCAGAAGTGGGACGCAACCATCCGTTTGCTGCAGGAGCTGGGTGCTCAAAATGGAAGGATGTGCATAGATCCTAGACCTCCCCGGCTCTTTTCTTTTTATCAGCATTCCTTGAACGCTATGCTCGACGAATATGATGATGGGAAATAAACCTCTAACTTTGGGCCGTTGGTGTAGGCATATATGAACCACTTAGCTGTTTGTTTCTCTCATTGAGTTGATTTGTTCCTCAACTTTAACATGCGGATAGTTGGCCCCCTAACTAAAATTTTGACACGAGTTTATAATTTAGAGCTTTATTATATATATAGACTTTAATTAATATATATAGAGATGAGGTTTTCCAGGGGGAGACCTCCTGGGACCCCCCTATATAGAGCTTTTGCTTAATTTAGAAGTAGTAGTAAGACTAAGGCGCCTTGGTCACCGCTAGGTAAGGAGCTACTGCGGTGACCGAGGCGTCCTACTTGAACTAGGCTTAAAGGTCATATTAGTTACGAATCTAGTACATATTTAGACTATAGAGCTTTAATATAGAGCCCTCTATATAGGATCTGATATAGTAGATTATAATTCTAATTTAAAGCTTTATATACTAAATATTTTTAATACCTAATAACTAAATCGCCGTATAGCTAGAATTAAAGTCTATTACCCTAACTTAATTAAATACGCGTGTAAAAAGAGATATAATAGTATGCTAAGACCCCTTCCCTTAACGGGTAGAGGTGGTATGGCTATAGTAGCAACGCCTGACATAATTAATTAACTATATTATTACCCACCAGTTCGGATATATAACAATGCAATAACTTGGTGATAATGTAATAGCTTAGCGCCAAGTAATAAGAGGGAGGGAGGTAGGGGAGGTAGGGGAGGAGATTGGGGGTAGCTTGGCTACTGCAAGAAGGTTATAATAGTGGTATAGTGTTAAACTTTAAAAATTGTGTCCCGGGAGCTTAATTAATAACCCCTAACGTACTCGGTAAGCATGTGGGCCACGCAAGCATGTGGGCCACATTAAAACTCACCAAAAATTAGACAATTTATACCTTAATATCTTAACAACCACTTAATAATAAATTCCAATAATTTAGATTTAGACTTTTATATACGCTTTGCAGCTTCTATTAAAGTTGCATTATAATTAGTTTAGTAGTTTTTAAGATATTAAAATTTAGGGGCTTTTAGAGGCTAAATTAAGGCCAAATTACTATATCTTAAAAACTACTAAACTAATTACAATGAAACTTTAATAGAAGCTGTAAAGCGTATATGAAAGTCTAAATCTAAATTATTGGAATTTATTATTGAGTGGTTGTTAAGATATTAAAGTATAAATTTGGTGAGTTTTGATGTGGCCTATATGCTTGCGTGGCCTATATGCTTACCGAGTACGTTATATAAAACGTTAATAAAGTTTAATTATAGAGCTTTAAACTGGTAGATATTTTAGGAATACTTATTATAAGTAGCTCTAAGTACAAAATCTAGAATATTTAGTAGTGGTATGAGTATAGGACGGGGTATATATTTATATTCCTAAATGTCATTATATAACGCAATCTTTGGGTAACAAAAGCCAGCCGTTAATATTGCTTAACTAATACCTACTAGAGGTTCCTCTGTCCTTCCTATCTTCTCTCTTACCTATTATCTCCTTGTCTAATACTGTCTATATTACCACGTTAACTAATAGATCCCTTAGTGGGGATTAAGGAGTATTAAAGCCAGCTCCTATAAGGAAGAAGAAAAGAGAAGAGAAAGGTATAGATAGGAGGAGGCCTACAAGCACAGGAGATTAGGCGGCTATAATATAGCTATTAACGTTGCTTAACTAATACCTACTAGAGGCTCCTCTGTCCTTTCTATCTTCTCTCTTACCTATTATCTCCTTGTCCAATGCTGTCTATATTACTATATTAACCAATAGATCCCTTAGTAGGGATCAAGGAGGCATATTAGAGCATATCTAGCTCCCTATAAGGAGGAAGAAAAGAAGGGAAGAAGGTATAAAAGAGGGAGTATTTATAGATAAGAGGAGGCCTATAAGTATAGGAGATTAGGCGGCCATAAATAGCTATTAACGTTGCTCGACTAATACCTACTAGAGGCTCCTCCGTCCTTCCTATCTTCTCTCTTACCCATTATCTCCTTATCCAATACTGTCTATATTGCTACGTCAACTAATAGATCCCTTAGTAGAGACTAAGGAGGCGTATTAGAGCACCTCTAGCTCCCTATAAGGAAGAAGAGAAGAAGGGAAGGTATAAAAGAGGGAGTATTTATAGATAGGAGGCCTATAAAAGGAGTGGTAGTAAGGTTAAGGCGCCTTAGTTACTGCTAGGTAGTATTATTTTATTAAAAGGGTCTACTGCAATAACTAAGTGGGGTTAATTTAGAAGTAATATATATTTTTAGAGGTCACATAACTTATTATATAAGCAACATTTCCGCCCTCTAAAAAAAACAAAAAAAAATTATAAATTAATTAACGCTATAGACAGCAGCAATATTAATCTGGCAATACTGCCGATTCTCTATATACTATTATATATATATCTAACAGCTCTAAAGGCGATAAAAAGGTAAGACAGATAAGGGGGTTAAAATTTAGATAAATTGGATTTTATAGTTAAGCTATTTAAAAGTTAGAAAACTAAGATAAATGCTATATTCTCCGCTTACCTCTAAGCTAGTATATAATTTCCTATTTAGGAAAAGTTATTTATAAATAGTTGCTGCTGCCTCTATATAAAATCCTCCTATTATACCTTAGCCTTGCTTATAGATAACTAAAATCATTTCTTATTAAATCTATATTTAAATATAAGCCCCAAAAGCTTTTTAACTTATAAGATTGCTATATAAGTTAGCCTAGCTGTCTTATCTTTTTAATATCTAGAACCACCCAGTTAAGTATTAGGCCCTAGCTTTTATATATAGTAAGAGCAAAAGCCAGAGTAACTAGAAACTGACGCTATAAGCAAGAGCCTCTTATACCCTCCCACTTATAAAGTATAGAAAATATAGGGACAACCTTTATTCTATCCTACTAAGTAAATAGGGCAGGTCCAATATAACTATCTACTGTAATTAGCAGTGCCTAGAGCTAATTTTTTTTAAACATTAGCGTCTTCCTTTTATACAACATCTTTAACTATACCAGTAGTACCATTTACTAAGCCTAGTTCAACCCAGATATTCTATATTAGCATAACTTTAGCACTAATATATAGGGTTAAATTCTCTAGAGTATTACACTAATTGGGAGTAACCTTTTATGCATCTATACCAGTATTAACTAACTTAATAGCCACCACCGGCTATAAAAGATCGCGAAGCTGAGTAGTATTATATTTACCTATAGCAGCGCGTGTACCGTATAGCCGAGTTACGTCATTAAAGCCCGCAACCTTATTAGTAGGTAGGCCCTATTTATAACTAGTTAAAAGAAGCTTCTAGGTTAAATTACTTATAGAATTACTGCGAGGGCGGTCCTAAATACAGTGCTCTTAGGGTTATTACCGCCCTGCTGTATAACTTGATCTAAAACAGCAGTTTTGTTAATTGCCTTATAGGCTCCCTTTCTACAGCTAGCGAGCTCTAACGGCCTAGCAGGTAGATTGCTATATAAGGCCGCCTAACCTATAGGGGGAAGCTAATAGAAATCGCCTACCAGCAAGATGTTTAAGCCTCTAAAGTAGTCGTCGTTATATATAGGGTAGATCTAATAGAGGCGGCAATTAATCTAGGCTAGATGTGCTTGCCTAATTATAGATTTTTTATTAAGGATAAGATAGTAAATATCCTTAAAAGCTTATTATAGAGGTATAAGACTAGTAGTAGGCAATTCCTTAAAGGGGCGATTTACTGGTAGCCTTAATAGATTATATATAGTCCTGCCGTTAATATTAAAGGCAGCTACCCCAATAGGGGCGGCTTAAGCCAATAGTAATAGCTTACTATTAGCCCTTACTATAGTATAGAGTATAGTAGAGAGAATAGTAATAAGATATGATTTGCCAGTTCCTGCCTCTCCATTAACATTAATCCGCAGCAGAGGGAGGCCATAGCCCAATTAGATCTGCCTATAGTAATTAACTATGGCGTTATAAATATAATGCTAGCCTGGTTATAAGGAAGACGGAGTTGCTGTTTAGGATGGGCAGCTCCATAGTAGAGGCTATAACCATACTTCCTGCCAATAAGTCCTCTCATTAAGCTATGGGTATATACCCCAATATATACCCCAATCGTAATTATAATTAAGCTCCCTATTACCAAGCCTATCAGGATCCTTAATTTTAACTCTATTAGTATTTTAAACGTGGGCATGTAGGGCCTTAAAGGACTAATATAGCTCTAAGTTATCTGCGAAATCGCCCTCAAACTTATTAATATTATTAGCAGTTTCGTAAGCTTCCTCTAGTTTCTAATTATAGAAGTAGTTAAGTAGGTACTAATAAGAGTTAACGCAAGCCTAATAGGAAGCTATATAATTAGGGGCCCCAAATCCATTAGTATAAGTAGCTATATCCTTATACTCCCTCTATAGGTAATAAAGGATAAGCTTTATATAATAGAACTCAGGATACTGTAAATAGGAAGTGTCTGAACAAGTTCGAACAGGAATTTATGGACGCAATCACGTGAGCTAAGCGAGCTCAGGAAACCCCTTAAATTATACCTCTTTATGTACAATGAGAAAAGAAAGTCACCACCATCCAAATAAGCATACAATACTATACGTATTTCGTGCCCCTGGATATAACTCACCTGTATCATTAAGTTGATACAAACAGGAAGGATTGCCCTTATATTGCGGAAAGTATAATATAACTTAAGGCCTTGCTCTTAGTCAGCGCTTATAAGTAAAGTAATTAAAATAGAGTAGAAAATTAAGAAAAGTAACGTCCTCTACACTATGTAGGCGGCGCTTATATTTCTTATAGTTAGATAGTCTATGCCCTTATAGTTGCCCATCCTTAAGCTTATATATAGCGCTCTGATCGTCCTCCTAGTAGTAGTCTAAAGTTACTATATTCCTAGAGCCTTTATAAAGGGGTATATTAAGAAGCAGATAGTATACCTCTTATATTAACTAATTGCGTTTAGCAATAAGCTTGTTTATAAACCTAGCCACTACTAAACTAAAGGCATAGAGGCTGTTGGCGTACGGCTATACTAATTAGAGTAACTCCTAGTAGGAAGTTAATTTCTTCTCTTCCTTGCTGCAATATTTGCCTATATAGTTAACTATTACTAATATACTTATAGCTGGTGACGTATTAATATTTGCTATTTACGCCAATATTATAGCTATATTATAACCATTAAAAAGCTTATTATTACGCTATAGACAGAATATCTAGTAATATAGATTTTAATCCTTTAATACAGCGGCCTTATTATAGAGAGAGCGTATAAAATAGAAGCGGCACTCCTTTACTCCAGTGGAGCCTTTCTTTAATCTTAAGGTATAAAATGCCCGTCTTAATTATAAAAGCCTAATAATAAAAATAATGGAAACCTTCTTAGTTTTCTAGACCCGCTTTTTATACCTAGCCGGATAGGCCTAAATCCCCTAGGAAGATCTAATGCCAAACCTCTTTAATAAGCTTACCCTAGACCTATAGCGCGCCGTACTACCGGTTTATACTACTATATAGACGCTAAAGGAACTTACGGACTAATATCTAGCTATTAATTAGGGCCTCCGTTAAATTAAGGTATGTGCTAAGTAGTATAAGGCTAAAAGCTCCGCCAACCAGAATATAAGTACTATAAGAACAGGCCGTAGTGCCTTAGTAAGATCTACAACCCCTATAGCACCGACCGTACCGCCTGCTATTAACCCAGTAGCTAGCCGTGCAGCTAGTCCTACCATAACTCTAGTATATACTTGGCCTTTATATAGTGACCCCTATAGACAGGCCCTTAGTAATTAAGGAACTTACTTTATATACGGTTAAAAGGGTTATTATATAGCTAAATGCCTAATAAATATAAAAAAGAATAAGGTTCTACTAATCTAGAAGGACAGTATAGAGGTAGAGTTAGAAAAAAAGGAACCTTAGAGAAAGACTCCTCTTTAGGGTTAAAAGGGATTAACATGTTATATATTAATCTGGGTTAGCTAGTTAGTAGAAGAAGCTGCACTATCCCTTATACTTTATTCTGTAATAGATATTAAGTTTTAACCTCTACTTTAGCTAACTCTAGAGTAAATACCTTTACCTTAATAGACACCCAGTATACCATAAAGCTGGCTACCTTTTTAAATGCACCCCTTAAAGAACTGCCCAAACCAATTTCTATTTATAGGTATAACGGACAAATAGGGCTACCTATTACAACTATCTTACGGATATACCTCCGCGTTAACGGATAAAGATAGTATAACGTCCCCTTTCTTATTACAGACTTAGGAAGACATAATATAATCTTAAGGAGAAAGTAGCTAGCCTATTTAGGCTTATAGCTTAAAGTATAGAGTAGACGGCTTATCTAGCCCAAAACCCTACCCCTAACACCATCTTTTATAAAGGAAATTAGCATTATAATAGAAAACCTTATGCGGCCATAGATAGACACCATTTATTAGGCCAATGCTATGCGTAGGGACTAGGCATTTAAGAAAGATATACAGCTTAATCTATAACAGATCTATATACTACGACGCTCCTAGATTACTAACATTATACCGCCAATACTAGGGACCCAGAAAGCTAGTAATAAGCTAGAGAGACCAGGCCCTATATAGCCCTAAAGAATAGCAAGAAATATTAGACGCTATAATAAATAAATAGACCGGAAAGATAACTTATGGAAGATGGAATAGGAGCTAAGGAGGGCTATAAGCCCTTAACCGTAAAACACGGTTTATAAAATATCCGTAAAGAAACATATAAACCTCCCACTGGTTAATATCTGCTATATTAGCACCATAGGATTCTACTAGAACTTAAAACGGCCTAATACCGTTGCCTTTATAACTAGTTTATATAAAATTAACCAGATAATTAAAGATAAGGAAGCCCTAGCCTATAACTAGCTTAGTGGGGAAAGTAAGCTTATAGATAAGGAGCTAGTTGAACAGAAACTACTCTGCTAATACCAGGAATTTAAGGACATATTCTTTAAGGCAGTATCTAATATATTCCTGCTTTACCGACTATATAACTATAAGATTAAGATTAAGCTAAATAAAGAAAACACCCTTAGCTATAGCCCCCTCCGCTAGCAATCTACCAATAAGCTGTAGGCTACTAAGCAGTACCTTATTAATAACCTTAATAAGGGCTTTATTAAGCCTAGCTAAGTCCCCTTTACCTTACCTATTCTCTTTATAAAAAATCCTAATAGCAGACTCTGTTTCTGCATTAACTACTATAAACTAAATTATATAACCCGTAAAGACTAATATCCGCTGCCCTTACTTAAAGAAACACTAGCCCGTATAAGTAAGGCTAAGATCTTTATAAAGCTTAATATCCGCTAGGCCTTTTACCGGATTAGGATAGACCCTAAATCTAAGGATCTTACTATATTTTAGACCCGCTACAGATTATATAAATATAAAGTACTACCTTTTGGACTAACCAATGGACCAGCTATATACTAACGGTATATAAATAACGTACTCTTTAACTACCTTAATAACTTCTATACAGCCTACCTAGATAATATTATAATTTACTTTAAGAATAAACTGGAATATAAGGAGTATATCTATAAAGTCTTATAACGGCTCTGCGAAGCCGGTCTCCAGGCCAATATTAGGAAGTTAAAATTTAGTGTTAAGCGCACTAAGCATTTAGGGTTTATTATTAGTATAGACGGAATTAAGGCAGACCTATAAAAAATGGCTATAATTAATTAATGGGAATCCCTAAGGACTATAAAGGGGGTATAGTTATTTCTAGGTTTCTGTAACTTCTACCAACACTTTATTAAAGACTATAGCAAAATTACTCGGCCCCTTAACCGCCTTACTAGAAAGAACTAACCTTTCTATTTTAATAATGTATATGTCGGGAATAAGGCAAGCGGTCGTCACGTGTCGTCGCGGCACTAGCGTGGCGAGGAGCCTTAAGCTCTTCGCCCTTCCTCGTTCTAATTAAAAGAAAGCATGTATTATAAAACAACGTCACTGTATCTACTCGAGTAGTACTGGTGATTTACCCTATGTTACTAACACTAATTAGTGGTTAAATACACAACTATAGAACAGCAAGGTTTTTAACAGAAGAGATAGTCTCGTGCAGGGGTGCTATATACGCTCATATAGAATGGATCCCGGCGATACTGTGCTACCTTAGACTTGCGGAAAACTAGTAATAGAAGTGTTACTAAGTACTAGGAGATACCAAGTTGCGTCTATTACGCGGAATAACTACGTTTACGAAGATTTGGTTAAGTACTTTAGGTTAGAAGTGTTACTAAACCTAGGGTCCCAAGTTAACGTCCGAAACACATTAACTATATCTTAAATTGCCTACCTTTTAACAGCAAACCTACGAGATCCTACAAAACCGAAAACCCTACCTACCTTTAACGTATAACACCCCGTCGAACAACCCTTATTTTCTTTTTCTTTCTATTAATAAAACAATAGCTATTATAGCGTTAACCTACCCAAAGTAGTACGAGAAAGATAGTAACCCGGAGATATAGGACATAGACATTAACCCTATAAATACTAAGCAACAGGACCTAAACGGATTCTTATTATACCATATAGCACACTATATAGACCGCGAATACAACGACACTATGCTATAGTATTGCATAGAGGAGGACTTTGTTAGATGGATAAAGGAAACATAGGCTCTTGCGAAGAAAGGTGTTATATAAGACTTCCGTAATTTCCTTTAGGAGAATAGAGTATTTATCCCTATAGATGGGGGTGCTATTAGAGATAATATCTAGGAGCAAGTTATTAACGCAGAAGAAGAGCATGAATGGACTTTATAAGAGATTAAGCACTAACTACGTAATAAGAAGAAGCTTAACTTATAATGGAATCCAAATAATATACTAATAGAGACGCGTCCTAATTCTATTGCTCTAGGTATAAGTTCTTACGTTCCATATCTATTGCTTCTACTAATTTAACCCGTAACTTTAACTACTGCCCCTTAAGAGCAAGCGCAAGATCCCCTTGCTTCGCGATTTAATAACCTTTAAACTCTATTATAGTAAGATTAGGTACCACGCCGTGTTCCATTAAGATCTATATCTCCACTACAGCCTATAAAGCAATCCCCACCTTAATCTCCAACGCAATTTTAACGTGGCCTAATACCGCTCGGAGGCACCTTAAAAATGCTTACAGAGCTTATGAAGCTCTATTCGGACCAGGAGAAGAGGTTTAATAGGGAACTATATAATATCCTTAATTCAAAGCTGTGTATCTTCTATAACTGTTGCTAGAAGGTTGGACTGGAACCTAACCAATATTATAACGCTTATTCCGTTATGCTTAAGGGCCGCGCCAGTACCTTCTATTATAATTATTTAGTAGGAAAAGGATACGGTTTTAACCAAATAATATATAAGATAAGATACCACTTCGAAACAGAAGAGAATAAGCAGTAGTATATATTAGAGTAGAGAGAGACTACCTTTCTAAGAATTATTGCTATAAACCCAGATGCCTCTTAACTTAATTGTCTTTAAAAGCTCTTTAACCGACTTTAGATAATTTAGCGTGGTTTATCCAAATTATATTAAGAGGACTTTAGCCTACGCGATTAAGTTATTAGCGTATACTAAGGTGTTAAAGAATATAACCTTACTCTCTTTAATCCTGCAAATACTTATAAAGGAGTATGTGCTTAATTAAGATTCTCTATTAGCACCGCTCTGCGCTCTTAAGAAGTATAGCAATTTAATACCTAACCCTAACCTACTTTAATCGACCTAGCTGACTAATATGATTATAACTGGACTGATCAAATATATAGTGGCTAGGGTAGGGAATACGGTAAAGGGTATAATTAATGTTAACTATAAAGCAATTATAGAGGTCCTTGTGGAGGTTTATCTTAAAACAATTAACAGAAGAAATGCTACGTTTATAAGAAGCCAAATTGCTAGTTAACTAGGCACCCTCTTAACAGATAAAAGGAGGCATATAATAAGTTTCGCTAGAGCGCATGAAATGTTAGAAATTATAAGGTTACTATAGCCTACTTCTAAAGCTTCCTGGTTTAATATAAAGGCAAAGAAGATCTTAAGGGTAAGGTTAACAAGGCCGAACAGCTCCTTATGGATATAGAAATTAAGGACTACTTTCCTAACTAATACTTTACTGAGTATGGTAAGGTAAATAGCAGATAAACTATTACTGTCCTTAATAACCAATCTACGCTCTATTCTGTTATAAAGTTAGATATCTTTAATGAGCTAAAGGAAAGTTCCGTGTTCTCCTTTAACAATAGATACTTGGCGAATATCTTCTATGGTATTATGCCAGATACTAGAGCCGTAGGAGTATCTATAGCAGGAGAACCTTAAGTTCGAGCTCTTTAGCAGCTTAATAGCTCTATTTAGATCGATTAATTAATGGCAGGCTAATATACAATTCGCTTTGGCAAGGGTACTATAATCTCTCTTAGCACAATTAAGGTCCAAACCCCGTTAGGATATATTACTTTCCACATTATTCCCACAAATACCCCGTTTCTATTCTGCATCTAAGATATAGATAAGTTAGGCGTTAAGCTTAATAACCTTAAGAATATACTTGTTTAGGGAGATAATTGGGTGCCCGTTATACGCAAATAGGGTTATCCTTGGTTGCTCCTTTAATAGCCAGAAAGAAGCGTTACTTAGAGCCATTTAACTAAATTGGAGTTATATTAACTATACCGTTACTTTAGTTACCCATTAGTTTATAGATTACTTAGGGTTCTTTAATAAGTAGGTTATAAAGTTAAGGCTAAGACAATTAAGCATCTTATAAAGTACTGCTATTACTGCTAAATAAACCAGAAGTCCCCTAGCCGATTTAAGTTCACCCTTAAAGATAACTATAACTTTAACTTCTATATTATTATTAATATTATATATCTTAGCGGCAAGCTAGTACTCTAAGTTATTAACCTCTTAACCTTTTTCCAAGCTACATGTTTCCTAAAGGATATATTAGCTAGGAATGCATAGGATACTCTTTAATTATACTAGATTAATATCTACCTAGGACCCCCTAATTAAGTTATTTATAATGTAGGAAGGAACTTCTTATCTATAGAGTTTCGGCAATAGGTAAAGGTAATGGAAATTAAGGTTAAGGAAGTCCCTATTAAGGCATATAATAGTGTTGGAAAAGTAGAATGATATTATACGCTATTACGCCAAGTATATAAGATTATTTCTTTGGAACTAGAGGGTGCTAGTAAAGAGCTTATCTTATAGATGGCTGTTAAGGCTGTTAACAATTCTACTAGCCCAGATAGGCTCGTACCTACATTACTAGTCTTTGGCGCCTACCCTTAAATAACTAACAATTCTCTACTATCTCTATCTGTTATGCAATGAGCTAAGGCTATCCATAAAGTAATAAAGGAGGTACGCCGCACCTACGCCATACGCTAGGTTAACGACGCACTAAGAATAAGAAATGGCCTAAACACCTTAATTATAATAGATCTACCACTCCAATCTAAAGTATGGGTATGGCGTAAAAAAGGGGGCTGGTTAGGCCTACATATACTTATTACCATTAAGGGTTAAACTTATACTCTTTAAATGCCCTATAGACCCACTTAATTCCGCTTAACTGTTGTTAAGCCCTACTATAGGGATAATAGTTTTAAGCCTTTATAGGATGCCCTAGAGGATACCCTAAAGGAGAACTACAATTAATATGCTTTAGAAGGCGAGTATAATTCTAATATAGTTATAGTAGATATGCCGTAACTATAACGCGGTAGAGGTCGCCTAAAAGGATTATAAAATTACTAATATTTTATTAATTTTAAAGAGCAATTTATTGCCGCTATTAAGAGTAGAGTTAAGTTGTTAATGGCCTTTATAACAGCTAAAGAGAAGGCGGACTTTAAGCTCGCAAAATAACTCTAAAAGGAAGGCCGTATTATAACTCTAGGAGCCCCTTTTTAAGTATTTAATAAGTAGGAGATTAACGGTTTTATTATAAGAGGAGTCTTTAAATTTAAAAAGTATAACCCTACTAAGTTTAATGGAGTTTGTATCTTTAAGTTAAAAATAGTTAATAAGATTAAGGGCAAAGCTATTAACGCCCTATTTAAGAAGTTAAGGCTGGTTATTTAAGGTTATAACAATAACAGTAAGGAAGTAATTTTTACGTAATCCCCTATAATTTAATGAGCTAGTTAGTGAATTATTATTGCACTAGCTTCCTCCTTAATAAAGAATAAAATAACGGTTTATTTATAAAATATTACTTAGGCCTATACCCAATTAGAGACGTACCTTTAGCGCTTAATATTAGCATACCTTCTAGAATAAATTTGCTACTAATATCCTAAAGATACAATTATAGTCGTGCTTAAGCTATTATATGGAATTGTAGAGGTAGGAACTTACTAATGGGCTACCTATAGTAAGTACCACAAAGAGAAGCTTTTAATGATGACTTTTATATTCAACCCCTGCTTCCTTATTATAACTATAAGAACTCTATTTGGAATTGTCGGTATATAAACTAACAATATAATTATCTTAGGAGATAACTAATTCTTAGCTCTTAAAGAAGACGAGCTAGTAAAGGCAAATCTTATAGTAAAGCTAAAGGAGAGGCTTAACCTAACAACACTATTACTCTTTAATAGATGTATCCTCTCCCTAAACAAGGACTCTATTGCTTTGCGCCAGAAGGGTTAAGGTAAAAAGATTAATATTATTAACGTTAATTCTCCAAAGTAAGGATATATGGAGTAACGCGCTTATGGAGCTTATATTGCTTCTATCTGTTAACCTAAGGCTTCCTTTAATCTCTTTATTGCCGCTTAACACCAGGAACTAACTAAGGATAACATTCTTGCCCTAAATAAGCGTCTTTCCTAGCAAATAAACCATCTTGATTAGGGACTACTCTATATACCTATTAACCTTCCTACCGCTAAGCTCTTCGTATTTGTTAATGGATTATTTATAAATAATAAAGATTTTAGCTCCTAGCTAGGATATAAAATTATAATCGCGAACGAATCTACTAGAGAGAATAACTTTATAATCTATAGTAATCTTATCTATTAGAGCTTAACTAAGAGTAAGCACGTTACTTAAAGCATTCTAGCGTTAGAGATATACGGAATAATTAGTAGAGTTAACATAGCAATTACAATTAGAACTACCCTAAAGATAATTATAGATTAACTTAAACTTCCCATTATCCCTATAATCGTGTGTACCGACTTATATTCCCTCTATAAGTGCTTAGTTAAGCTTGGTACCACAAAAAAGAAGCGCCTTATAATTAATATTATAGCACTTTAGTAATTCTATAAACGGTAAAAACTCTTTAAGATCTAATAGATTAATGGCTAAGATAACCTGGTAGATGTAATAATAAAGGCAAACCTAAATAAGGCTCTAGAAACGTTTGTTAACACAAACACTCTATATATATAGGTTAAAGGTTAGGTTAAAAAGGAGTAAGAGTATAATATTCCGCAGACCCTAATTTTAACTAGCCAATCAGGATTTTCCATACCCGGCATAAAAAATTACTATTGGCTCGCTTACTACTAGCGCCTTGGCGGCCCCTTGCCTTCGCATTAACCCCTAACGTTCTTCTTCTTCGCTTAGTATCTTTGTATAGTAGTAATCTATAAGTGTATATAAATAGCAACTATAAAAGAAGAGTTGCCAGTGTTGGGAATAAGGCAAGCGGTCGTCACGTGTCGTTGCGGCACTAGCGTGGCGAGGAGCCTTAAGCTCTTCGCCCTTCCTCGTTCCAATTAAAAGAAAGCATGCATTATAAAACAACGTCACTGTATCTACTTAAGTAGTACTGGTGATTTACCCTATATTACCAACAGTATATAAAAAGGCCTTTAATGAACTTAAAAAGTGGCTAGTCTCTACTCTACTACTAGCCTATTTCTATCCAGAACGGCCCTTAATATTAGAAATAGATACTTTAGATAGTATAATAGCTGCCATCTATTTCCAGAAACAGCCAGATGGAGAATAGTACCCTATTATATACTATTTAAAGACTATAATAGATATAGAGCTAAATTACTATATCTATAATAAAAAGATGCTGGCTATTATTTCTAGCCTTTAATACTGGTGTATATAGCTAGAAGGGACCCCTAAGCCTATTTAGGTAGTCTCCAATTATAAGGCCTTAGAATATTTTATAATAATAAAGGCCCTTATAGCCTGGTAGGCACGCTTAGCAGATATCCTATCCTAGTTTAACTTCTTAATTAAGTACTAGCTAGGCGCTATAAATTATATAGACGCCCTTATAAGGTATAGACAGAACCTAGATAACCAAATAGCTGTAAAGATCTTATTATAGACCTAGATACTACTATAACCAGAGTACCTTAACCCCTAGATATAGGCAGAACTAAATATAGACCCTTTAGACGCTAAGATATATCCTATTAACTCTATAGAACTTAACCTTATTAATAAACTGCTGTAGGTAAACTATATGGCCCCTTCTCTATAGGAGTACTGCAAAAAGGTAAAGGATACTACTAGCCTATAGTCCCTTAAAAATGAACTGCTTAAGTACTGGGAATGGCTAGTAGTGGCAAAGGAACAGAATTTATGGACTTAGCTCATTGCTAAAGCATATACTTAGGTCTCTATGGCCCACCCTAAAAAAAATAAGACCTATAGAATTATTAGCAACCGCTACTACTAGCCCAGAATAGTTATAGATGTTAACCGCTATATATAGAACTGCAATAACTATTATAGGTCTATAATTTTACAAGATAAGACCCTAGGGCTATTAAAGCCACTCCCAATACTAGAATGCCCCTAGTAGTATATATTTATAGCCTTTTATAAGTTACTTACAGACCGTGATGGATATAATATAGTTATAATCCTAGTTAACTGCTTTGGCAAGCGCCTATTCTTAATTCCCTATTATAAGAATATTAATGCTAAAGAGGCGGCCTAACTGTATATCTACTATGTCTACTAAATTTACAGACTACTAGATACTATTATATCTAACCACAGGCTGCAGTTTATATTAGCCTTCTAGAATGAGTTTACCTGGATCCTAGGTATTAGGCTAAAGCTCTTTATAGCATACTACCCTTAGATAGACGGTTAGATAGAAATTATAAATTAATACTTAGACTAGAGACTCTAGCCCTTTATTAACTACTTTTAGAATAACTAGAGCGAACTACTACCTATAATAGACTACACCTAGGCAACCCTACCCTATTACTCTATAGGGTTTATACCTATTTAGCTAAAAATAGGATACTTACCCTATATAAGCTTTAACTAGGAGAAACTAGAAGGACCATAGACTATACGCAAAAAACCATCTTATAAGGAAGCATAGTAGTATACTAGACGCTTAGAAGAAGTATAGATAGTAGCCTATAAGAACCTAGAGAAGGCCTAAAAATTAATAGAATAGTAGGCAAATAAGTATAGGCGTAAGCCTAACTTTACTATAGGCAATAAGGTCTATATAACGGAGCCTTATAGTAGGTACTACGGTGGACTCGTTAATAGGCTAGGTGTGTAGATATCAAATATAGCCAATAATGTAATAGTATAAGATAACAACTAGTGGAGTAGTTGCCCAATAGATTAACTCTAATTATATTCTAAGATTTACTATAAAGAGAGAACTATCTAAGTAGGGACTGTGGTCCTTTAAATACATAACCGTACACCTAAGAAATCCCTTCGCTACGTAAGGTACGTAGTGTACGTAGTATACGTGAGTACGTTTACTACGTTCGCTATATTCGCTATATACAGGCCATATAACTTGGTTACTACTCCTCGTCACATGGTTCCACCAGCTCTATCCTAGACTGTGCCTATATTAACTAACTAGCTTCTTCTAACTCCTTTCCAAGTAGTTATAACATCGTACTTAAGCTATCTATAACACCATCTCCCTTCTCTTTATCTTTATCCTTAAAGATTCCTAACATCTCTAAGTCATCTATTAGAGGTATAATGTCCGTCTAACCAACTTAGTTAATATCCTTACTTATTATACCTAAAGTCTCTTCTTCTTCGCATTTATAGCGTCGTGCCCGTACCGTTGCGTTAATTCTTTTAACTGGTATTGTAATAGGTCCTTACTCTCATTGTTCTAAGAAAGGGTTAGTTTATATTATAATTATAACTCCTTCTAGCCACCAACCTTCCTCCTATTTGGAGTATACCAAATCTAACATATACTCTGGTTGCAATATTTATTTAGTGTCTGATGGTAAATATACGCGTCCTATTATTCTAAATAGCCTTTAAGTTCCCTAAGTAACTTATTATAGGGTCTTGTGTTTAATCTGCTACTGATTCTCTTAAGCGAGAGCTGTTACAAGCCTATGCTAAACTCTAACGTTTGCGGGACAACGAAGACCGCGCCTATAAGGAAGAACGTCGCCTCTTCAAGGCCCATCTCTTTGCCTTGCCTTGTTTGTCTCATCTCAAGAAGGTTTATAAGAAGGGTTGTTCTAAGGAGTAGAAACTTGTTTAATAGGGTTTATCTAAGCTTAATAACGAGAGAGTGACGTCTCTAGAGAAGGAAACAACTCTAAGTAACGTGGTAGTTGCTCTTCCTAGGTCCCCCTTAGGTAACTCGTTCTTTAGTGATCCCTTTTTAATACTCTCTAACCTACTTTTTTCTAATACTTCTATACCTTTCCTATAGCGTTCTCTAGGTTGCTTAGTGGTTTCTAGGTAGTCTTATTATAGCCTATCCACTTTACCTTATACTATGTTTTACTATCTATGTCCTTATAACTAATAATCTTTAAAACTTGCTATTTGTCCTCTTCTTGCCCTCTATATATATCTGCCTTATAGACTAGTAGCTTAATATTCCCGTGTGCTGGCTCTAGCATTGCAATATACTATATAGGGTAGATTTTTATCTTAGCTAGTAGGTTTAACTTATATATAACTAATAAAATTCTCTACTTAATTTTAAAAGGTCCTAGTCTAATATAGTCCAACTTCTTACTTAGTCGTCAACTCTTGAAATTTTTATATAGTAGCTATACTTTATCTCCCTCCTTAAGATCTGGTCCCTTAGATCTCTTAGTATTATAGTACCTTTTTATTCTCTACTGTACTATCTTAGCTATTTCTTTAAGGTCTATATAAAGATTCATTAACATCTCCATTATTTCTTTAGTTGTGCTACTTATCTTCTTTACTTAACGTATGTTACGGCGCTGGTGGAAAACGGTGGATCTTGGCGGACGTGGATTATAGTAGACGCGAGTCACGTGACTTAAGGACCGCATAAAATATCGAGCGGCGCTGCTATTCTTCTCCTTCCTTTCTCTAGCTTTGGATCCTCGTTTATAGACAATCCAATTGTATAGGCTTGCGCGTCCTTCTTCCCATACTCATGCCTCGATTAACTGAGTTGCTAACAACGTAGCAATAACGACGATCTTAGTTTATACCTATAATTCGCCTTAAATAGTAATGTTCCCATTCCTTCTTATGGTGTTATATTATATGCAAACTATATAACTAGTAATAATAATACCCAATTATTCTGTGTATAATTAATATAGTGCCTTAGATACTGTTCTAGTGTCTAGTTTAATCTTTCCGTTTATCCGCCCGTCTGCGGATAATATGCTATTAAGGTTACTGCGCGAACTCCTTATTCCGCCAAGAACACCTCCTAAAATGCTGCTATAAATCTTAGATCTCTATCTAATATAATCTTGTTTAGTGCTCTATGTCTTATAAATACTTCCTTAATATAGATTCTAGCGATATCTTCTACTAATATCTCTTCTATGCACGCTATAAAGTATCCCCACTTTATAAGCTTATCTACTATTACTAAGATTACGTTATAATCTTGTCTACTAATAGGATCTTTTAACTTTAGTAACTTAATAATAAAGTCCTATAATATAACTTCCCATAGTCTTTCTGGTACTTTAATAGGTTATAGCCCTCTATACGGCTTATACCTTATTGGTTTATTCCTCTAGTAATCTAGATATTCTTTTATAACTTATCTTACTAGTCCCTAGATTCCTTAAATAATATACTCCTCTTAAAGTCTTAACACTAACATCGGGAAAATATTTGCAGGATAAGATTTAAGTAGACTTTGATTTTCGCGTTTCGCGTAATTAACATGCAATTTAACCAACTTAACACGTAATTAACCAACTTAACACATAATTAACTAACTTAACATATAATTAACTAACTTAATAACTTTAAAAGCTAACTATATATTTCTTAACACGCAATTAACCTACTTGGCAACTTTAAAAGTTAAATAATACGCAGTTAACCTACTTAACAACTTTAAAAGCTAACTGTATGTTCCTTAATACGCAGTTAACCTACTTAGCAACTTTAAAAGATAACTATATATTTCTTGACATGCAATTAAGGTAAAGTTATATGCTATATATTTAACTATTATATATTATCTAATATTATCTTATACAATCTTATATAGTTTTATTACTTGGAGGCTCTGTACAAGGCTCTGCACGAGGCTCTACACGAAGCTCTACACGAAGCTCTACACGAAGCTCTACACGAAGCTCTACACGAAGCTCTGCGTACAGAGGCTCTGCACGAAGCTCTGCGCATAGAGGCTCTGCACGACGCTCTGCAC
>Ga0307507_10001671_pt1 | contig 49026 bp, 23 predicted proteins | sample 7_EM_MG_FD_207223 | JGI IMG/M metagenome (GOLD analysis project Ga0307507, IMG submission 207223) | Populus trichocarpa ectomycorrhiza microbial communities from riparian zone in the Pacific Northwest, United States - 7_EM | ecosystem: Host-associated > Plants > Roots > Unclassified | place...
GGGTGTCCGGGGGTTGCCCTGAGGGCAACCCGAGGTACCGCAATAATATCCCTTACATTGCCCCCCCCCTTCTTGCGGTCGGCCCCCGATCGCCGTTACTTTGCGGTAGGGAGATTATGGAGGGCTCATCCCAGAAGGGGTTTGAAAAGATATTGGCATGCCGCTGTATATTATCTATCTATCTAACCCCTGCTTTGAACTCCTGAAAACCTTAATAAGAAAAAAACATAACTGGAGAAAAGACGCGAGGATTGCCTAGAGACCTATTAGAAGCCTGCCGGAAACGTGCCGGTAACTACCTGGGCTAACTTAAGGATTTTTATGTAACTTTATATTCAAGCCTTTACGCCGGTCTACAATCAATCATAAGTATTATAGGCAATTTGGTGTTCCTTATATAGTTCCATAGAACCTTTTGGTATTGGGTTTAGCGTATAGGGCCTTAGCTTACCGCCGTCTTTTAACTACTAAGATATTAATCCGTAATCTCTTCTTATAATCCTCTATATTACTAACATATTACTTCCGTATTTGCCCTTTGGCTATCTAGTGCGGTTAAGGTATTAATTAGTTAATTAAGGAGACCTATCTCCTAAGATTTGGTGCATATGCTTCCAAATCTAGTAGTCCTGTGCTTATATAACTGGTATAGCTTCTCTGCCTAGTAAACAGGAGGGACACTTCGTAACAGCATCTATAGCCCTTATACGATTATTAAGAACGTCTATGACGTTATTCTTTAATACCGTAGCATTAATTAGGTATAATTTAACCTATATACGTCTTTAATTAACGTCTTAGTTGCCTTCCCTAGCCGCGTTATCAGTTTTTATAAGGAAGTGATAGTTAGATAACACATGCTTATATTTCCTTCCTTCTAAATAACGCTATTGTAACGAAGCTACGTTGGCAAGGTTGTGGCTATTCACTAGAAAGGTATTAGAAGGTAAAGTATAAGACGCCTTGCTTATTAAGCTTAATCCTTTTCCTTAACACCTAACCCCCCATTATTAACCTTCATCCAATTTTGGACGTATCTTTAATATATTATTAAGATTTTCTTCTTTTCTATTATCAATTTAATATGCCTCTTCGTTCCCCTACCAACTGCTCTTCTAAGCCGATTTCTCAGCGTATCCTAGCCCTACCGTTACATATGGAACCCTAACCTCCGCTAACTCGCAACTGGTGCTAGTCCTGCTTAAATGACTTTGCCTATACATCCTTAAAAGACCAGAAATCTAATAAGAGGATCCTAGAGGCCTGCAACAGGACACACTATATAAGGTTAAATACCTTTAGTCCTTATAATCGTTGTATGCGTACTAAGAGCGGCAGTTGCGTCGAGGTAGGTTTTCCTATCCTATAGATAGTTTTTTATTACTAACTTTGAGCTTTCCAATAGCCCGGGCCTGAGTGGTGGCGTGCTTTTAATATCCTTAACTACTATATCGCCCGGGCGCTTTCTTATTCTAGTACCAATGCTAAGCGACTAGGTTGAATTTAAGATTATGCCATAGCTATCTATACCGCTTACAATTCCCAGCAAGCCAGCCAGTAACGCTTGATGCGAGAGCAAGGTTGGTATACTAAGGATAGGGTAAAAGATGGGGATGATAAGAAGAAGGTCGCCACGTACCATAAGAAGAAGTTTGCGTATACGCGTTAGGTTTCGAAAGAGCATAATATAATACGTTATTAGGTAGGTTACCCTTCGGGTACCTAGCGAATAGGTAACTAACAGTTGCTATAGCAAGGTCTTGGTAGTTCTGGATTATACTAACCAGCTAACGTCTCTGTCTATTCTAGGCTTAAGCGTATCTTTATTAACTATAAGCTTACGCCGTAAGAGCTTCATTAGTACTGGTTTAGACCTAATATTAGTATTAAGCGTTTAAGAATGTCCGCCCTAGCTATACCTTATTGTCCTGCGCCCGTTTTCATACCTGCTTATACCCCTACTAAGGGGTCTCATTCCCGTCAGCCATCACTTAGTAGCCCTATGGATACTAATCCTACTCCTAAGGACAAGGCGTAGTAGCTCTAGGCATTTATAGTTTAGACTTATAGGATTTGGGATTTGTTCTTATACATAGTAGCAGTTAAGGGCCTTAATTAAGATACTCAGAAGGCTTATAGAGAGGGCTCGGGAGCCTATAGGGAATGCAATACTAGCAAAATGCCCTATTAATTCCTATGCTATGTATATAAAAAGGCTAAGGACGTCTCTTGCCCTAGGCCATAGCTTCAACCCTTATGGTTTCCAAAGCATATCCATTCTATATCTAGTTCACCGTAGCTACTTCTAAACCACCTTAGTATAGAATGGTAGCCATCTATTTCTTACTCTCTGGAGCCTTTCGCGGCCTACCATGAGCTTTCTTTTTGGGTTACAATAATATAGTAGTATTAGAGCGCTTTCTGCGCCTTATAGATTATAGACCTTAGTCCTAATATTCTTTTAGAATATCTTTATAATACTTAAGGTGGTCCTCTAGTTCCTATATAGACTCTTTAGCAGGCTAGCCTAGCTATTTAACTTTATACTAAAGCTTGTTCTTAACAGACTTATAATATAGTATAGCTTCAACCTTATACCGCTTGTCTACCACCTTAGGGTGTTTAATTGGGCCTAGTTAGAAGTTCTTTTCTAGTGGTGGTCTATGCCATGGCTCTAGTAGGTTTACATAAAACACTAAATATATATAGGCTATAGATAGGGGTAGCTAAAAACAGTAGGCTAGCTTACTAATTTATTCCTTAACTTAGAAGGGACCTAGGTATCTTATATCAAGCTTCTTTAATAGTTAACGGGTCTTAATATTTATTAAATATAAAAGAACCTCGTTACCTACTCCGAAATGCTTATCCTGTCACGGCACTGGCCTGACGCGTTGTTATGACTCGGTGTTGTCATGACACGAGCACAGACCTAACCCCTGAGCGACGTGTATATATACCGCCTCACCTCCTACATAGTTCTGCACACGACATCGTTTGTCAATGATACACAGTACCTCGTACCTTGTCCCTCTGCACGTACTGTGACATATCCTAGTGTTTGCGGTTGTACTAAAGTTTCTACTGCTCCTAAGCATCTTATAGGCTTTGCTTCGCATGCTTCCATTACTCCTCCCATACCTTAAGGTACCCTTATACTCTCTATTAGATGTCCTTGGACTTCCTAATAGGGTCCTATAATTGATCCTACTATCTCAGCTAGTAATTATTGGGTATACCATTAAATCCTAATAGTTAGACGCTATAGGCAATCTAGATTAGTACGTACTAATGCGATATATATTGCTTTAAGTTATAAGTATACTCCGTGTATGGAAATAGCTCACACTAATTGTCTTGTTGGTAGTTTAAATATATCTATAGGTAAGACTCTAGTTTCTAGTTCTAGCGTTCTATTTACCTATCCGTCTGCGGGTGGAAAGCCGTACTATAACAGTAGTCTATCTTTAAATGGAAGCATAGATCCGACCAGTATTAGCTTATAAAGACGCTGCCCCTATTAGTAATAATAGAGTGTAGCTGATCTACCTTAAGAAAGCATTTCTCCCTAATTAGGTTTATAAGCGCTTGTATATTAATTGTCTTATTAACGGGAAGGTATTAGACGTACTTTAAAAACCTATTAATAAGTATAAGGACCGAATTATATGTTCGTCCTTACTTATTCTTAGATAGTAGGAGATCCGTAATGAAATCCATAGCGTAATATTACCATGGTTCGTTTATAGGAGGAACCGATTTAAGTAAACCCCACAGCTTATACCTTTGGATTTTATATACTTAACACTTCTCGCAGTGGCTAATATACTCCTTTACTTCCTGCCTAAGCCTTGGCCAATAGTATTTGCGTTAAAGTAATTCCACTATCTTAACTTGACTATAGTGGCCGCCTAAAGGATTATTATAATTCTTTATAAGAATCTTCTGCCGTAGATTTGCTTTATATGGCACCCAAACCTTATTATTTCTATATAGTAGGCCCATTGGGTCTAGTTCCTAATTTTAACACCTTATAGCTTCCTTTCCGTCCTATTTCCAGCCTACTTCCGCATTGAAGATGGTATAGAAGGCGTCCCTCTATTACACCTTATAGATAAGATCCGTTAACCTTTTAGATAGTTCCTAGGTAAAAGCTATTTCGTCCTATACTGCTCCGAGTACAAGACTAGATGGTACTATAGATCTTACAACTCTTTAATGCGCGTGCGTTAGGAAGGCGGCTACAAAGTTAAAGTCCTTTAGTTATTATAGGGCTCCGAGTTCCGATTACTCTATAGCTTCGCTATTAGCTTAAGGGGATAGCTCAGCAATTAGGGGTGACATATTACCAGGTTCCGAACTCGTGTTAGGGATATCCTGTCTAGGCATATTTAGGCCCTTATTGGAAACGGACTGGGTACCAGCCAAAACGCTACTAGATGCTAATAGGGTTTGCATTACCTAAGACTTAATGCGTAGAGCTATGGGTGCTTGAGTATTCTACACCCGGAGCTTGTTCTGTAATATAGGGAGTAAGATGTCTATTATCTACTTTCCGTCTCCCGTTTTAAAGCCTTTAGTATAGTCTGGCCGTTGTGACGGTCTATTAGCAGGGTTGCTTTCCCCTAGCTTATATTTGATCTCGAAATTAAAACGTGCGAGCTCCTCTACCTATCTAACTTGCCGAGGTGTAAGCTCCTTTGTAGTTATAAAGTAGCGTAGATTATAATAATCTGAGAGTATATAAGTGGTATAGCTCGCGTGCTCGAGGTAATATCGCCACTATTTAAAGTAGTTAACTATAGCTAGCAGTTCCTTATTGTGGGTATAATACCTAACTTTAGGGCCCTGGAATTTTCTGTTATAGAATACTACTGGTCTCTAGTAGAGCTAGGTAGCGTCCAGATACCTATTAGGTTAAAGTAGAATACCAGCAAAAGCAAAATTCGATATATCAGTAACCATTATTAGTGGTTAATCTAGGTTAAAATGCCGCAGCAATAGAGCTTCCGTAAACTTTGCTTATAGTTCCTAAAAGGCCTCCTATACCTTTCCGGGCTATGTCCATGGTCTATACTACTTAGTTAATCCCTTCTTGGTTTTCTTCCTTTCCGCCTTCAAGCCTTTTGCTTCTTAGGTCAGGTCTTAGGAAGCTTCTATAATGTAGTTAAATAGGTGCCGGGCGACGTCTAAGTAGTTATAGATAAAGCGCCTATAGAAATTGGCAAAGCCTAGGAACACTTAAACATCCCAGTAGCTCTCTAGCTCCGGCCACTCTTAGATTATCTATACCTATACTAGGTCCATAACTATACCTATAAGCGTTATAATATAACCCAAAAACTCGACCTACTTAGTATTAAAGGTGTATTTTAATACCTTAGTATAGAGGCCCTATTCGTCTAAGCGTTCTAACACTTTGCGGACGTGCTATTTATGCTAATCCTTATCTTCTAAGTAGATCAGGATATTATCTAGATAGATAATATATATGCGATTAATAAGTCCCCCTAAGGCTCTATAAATATACAACTAGAATATTATAGGCGTATTGGCTAGCCTAAAAGGCATTACCAGATACTTAAAGTGGCCATATTAGGTTTTAAAAGCAGTCTTCTACTCATCCCCTTCTTTGATATGGAGCCTATAATAGGCGTCTTATAGATCCAGCTTCGTGAAGATCTTCGCCCTAAATAATTAATTTAGCATTTTACTGACTAGTGGTAGTAGGTAACGGTTCTTAATTATCACTTTATTAAGACCGTGGTAGTCTATATATAGCCTTATAGTTCCATCTGGTTTTGGGACAAAGAGAATTGGTACGCCCGCCGGCGACTTACTAAGCCAGATCCATCCCTTTTCTATTAAACTATTAAGGTACTCCCGTAGGATTTTAAGCTCTTTGCAAGAGAGGTTATAGATAGAAAGGTTTAAGGGTACTTTACCCTCTTCTAGATTAATTGCATAATTATATTCCAAGCTCTGCGCAAGGACTCTGGCTCGTCTACCTAAAAATACCCTTAGTAAGTCCCTTAGGCCTAATAGAATATTTAATAAATTGAGGTTGCGCTTGTCCTCCGCATCATCTTTAGGTAGGTCCCGGAGCTCCCTTAAAACGCTCGCGGGCAGCGTTATACGCTGTGGCGGTTGTTCGTATATGGTTGCTACTATACGTTAAACAGTTGCATGCGGCAGCCAGTAGAGGGTAGGGAATTCTTTAACGCAACGTTTGAGGTGCTATAGTATATTCTCTATATATTACTTAAGCCATAGTAACCCGTAATAATAAAAGTATCTTATAAGATCTTTAAGATCGCTATCTCCCTATAATATCTCCGCGACCTATCCGGCAGTTCCCTGTAGGGTGTCCATTATAGAGGGGTTATCGCCTATACTAGGCTCTATACCTATCTTGCTATAGAACAGGGGTTGGATCTAATACTCCTTTAGGTATAGAACGTATACTATTTTATCTAGCTCTATATCCTCTAGGATATATTTAAGACTTATTAGTAATATACGCCCTTCTAATTCCTTATTATTCCACCATTTAAAGGTTCCTGTCTTGAAGTGTATTTTAAGATCTACTTCCGCAAGCCAAGGGTATCTAAGAATAAGGTTATAACCTATAAAGTTAACCGCCTAGAAGGGCTACGGGCCAACTACCTTAGTGCGGTTATACATGTCGGCTACTAACACCATAAGCTTATACGCACTATGCAGTTTAATCTAATACTCATCCAGAAAGCCTGCGATAGGTTTTTACCACCTTTGCAATAGGATAAGCTCATGCTCTTTTGCCAAGTCGTACTATATAAGGTTGATTTCGGCGCCACTGTTATACAGTGCTTAGAGCTGCCGTACCTTACTAGTAGGGAGTATCATTTCTAGCTTGATAGCAATATAAAGAGTTTTCCCTTTTATATCTTGCCCTAGTTATAACTGGGAAAGGTCCGCAACTAGGGCTTTTCTTTTTTTAGGTTAGTACAACTATCGCCCTACTTGCCCTTTTAATAAGCTTTACCTCCGGGGAAGCTTTCTCTTGGCTTCTTAGGGTTGTCTTATAAGGGTATTAGACAGATACCGGATTGGCCCTAGGACTCTTTCCCACTACTTAGGTTTCCTAACTTTAACCCTTCTAACGTTCTCTTTAAGAAAGGTTTCTTTAAAGGCTAGAACTGCCCTATATTACTATTACAGTGCCCATGCTTCTAGTGACCCCCTAGATTCCTACCGGAAGAGGTCTGGTTTCTTACCGCTTCCTTAGCGTTTAGAACCGCTCGTTTAAAATCGGCATATATAGTGATCCTTAACAGGGCTCCTACACGCCTTACTTTATTACGAATTAGTAGCTTTATTCTAGCCTAGATAAATCTAATCTTCTCTTTCTTATAGATGCTGCTATCCTCGTTTTTAAAGGGCTCTGGATCCATTTATTAAGCTTAGGTTTCCATATAGTTTATAAACTGGCAGAAATCCTTATTGTTACACTATATACCATTCTAGAATTGCTCCGCGTTACTATATTATATAATATACAGATCCTAGATCCAATTCTTTAGAAAGGTCTACAGCTATAGCCATATAATAATTTGATCTTTATTAAGCTAACTAAGTGTAATCTGGTTTAGTAACAGATCTTTAATCTTACTAATAATCTATTAGGTACGTTCTTTAGTATTGTCTTATATTATTAGCATCTTAAAGAAGTTATCTATTTTACGGACCCAATTGTCTAAGTAGTAAGCCTTAGGTCTAGGGCGGAGTTCTAGACTATTAGAGGCCTTAGCCAGTTAGTCTATATCTTTCTTCCGCTTATTATATAAATGCCTCTCTAAATCTTCCACACCTCCTTAGGAGGGTATAGGGTAACCCCTAGGGAGTCCTTAGTCTTGGCCTAATTATAAAAAATTTTATCTAGTCTAGATTAAGTTTTGCTAGACCTAGATCTGCCCCTAGAGGTTTCTAATATATTTATTAGTAGCTCCCTCCCGCATAGCTTCCAAGAGCCTTACAACGGCTTCCCAATATCCTCCTTATAGAAGATTGGTATGGGGCTCCTAACTTCCTAGGCTCCGGCTTAGGGAGGCTCTGGCTATAGAGGTAGTGTTAATACTAGTAGCTAGTATAGGTTTCCCAACAAGGCTTGAGTCTCGAGTTAGTAGTTAGGTTAAGTTACCTAAAGAGGTAGGCCCACTTAGCTTATAAACAGTCTGTGCACCGCCACTATGCTAATTATGGGCCGGTGGTCTTCTGGGAGGGTTCTGGTTGGGTCCCTAGTTAGACGTATTAGTATATTCCTCTGGCATTTCTAGCTTAGGGGAAGATCTTAGGGTTACCTCTGGCGCTTAATCTTCTAATTGGCCTAGGTAGGGCCGGAGGGGTTCCAGTTGCTTTCTGGCGGCGTTGCGTCTGTTATAGAGGGTGTCTGCGTTTTCCTTAGCGGTAACCATAGGTGTGCGAGAGTCTTTAAGCTCCTGGTGCATCTAAATATTAGGGCTTATTCGGCCGTCTTGCCCAGAGGTTTATATTGTCACAATCTTTTGCTATTAAAGGGACCTTCCTGCCTTAATGCGACGGCTTTCCATAAGGTATCCATGGAGTTTCCATTTAGGTTATCGCGAGATTTTTAAGGTAGAATAGTGGGTGTAAACAAAAATATAAACAAACAATTTTATCCTTAAGCCAGCTACCCTTCCAAATGGAGTAGGAAGGATTCGAATATAAAGGGACTTTATAGACAGGGGGCTATAAGGACACAATTATAGGAACAGATAGATTGTGGAGAAAACAAATTCTTAAGGAGGTAAGGCCTCTGGGATCGTAGAGACTATATACTAGGGGCACGTGCCTCTAGTATATAACCGACGGACGTCCAAGGGGTATCTAGGGGTTGCCCTGAGGGCAACCCAAGGTACCGTAATAATATCCCTTACAATTGCTTATGGCTTATAGCCTCTATAATCGAAGCTATATACCGCCTAATACTATCTTGGCCTATATTTCCGGCTCTAATAACCCAACAAATACCGCGAAGAATGTGGATTTGGCAATATATAATTGCAGACTTTATATAGCCCTGCTAGGTCTACAAGGGGTCAATATCTACTAGGTAAAGGCCAAGCCCTAATATATTTTAGTAATATCTTTAATATATACGCATTATAAAATACCTTTTACCTGCGCCCTATCTATATCCATAAGAGCTGCATAAAATCCATATTTATAAATATAACTCCAATAAGTTGGATAGCCGCAATTCTTATATAAGCGGAATACAGTATGGAAAAGTTGTTAATATATTTCTGCTAATTGACCCATGGCTTAGTTTACAAAAACTCTTATTAGTGTAATAACTATAGCCTTATTAGAATAAAGATATAACCGTAATATAACCGTAATATAACCAGGTTATATAATACCTTTATTAATTCTAGGGATATTTATAGTAATTACAACCTTATCTAACCTAGCTGTACTAACCCGTTTAAAAGACATATTAATTTCAAACGTTTTTAATATTAAGAGTATTTCTACTTAGCCTTTTTAAAAGCATATAATTATTAGCTTACTATCTTAGTAGAATATATCTTGTATATATCCAGGACCTGTTTTATAATACAGATGCTTTTTAAATATTACCCCTTATATATCTTAACCTTGCGGAAATAATAAAAGCTATTGCTTTTTAATTAGGTATTAAATCTTATCAAGATTTGCAAGGCTTTAGTAAAGGCTTAAAAGGCTAGTATATTGTGTTTTTCGCAAAACTCTTTTATTAAAGGGCTGTATGTAAAAGAGCCTAATAGAATAAGGATAGAGTATTAATATAACTTGGATATAACGTACTTAAAGTAAGCCCTGGCCCTAACTGTTACTAAATTTGTTGTTGAAGTTCTTTAATAAGCTGTATTGGAACCTTTAATGGAGGTGCTGGAGGATATATATATTTACTATAAGAAGTTAAAATAATATATAGGCAATCCTTAATATTATCTGGCTATATATAGTTAAACTCTATGTTATAAGGGGCTAGTACCCATTTTCTAGGTTCTTGGGTGTGGTTACAGCCTAGATATATTAAGGTTATATTATAGTTATATGCATATTATAATAACTTACCGTAATTATCTGATCTTTTCTTCCTGTGCTCTATCGCTGTATAGGTTTCTGGAGTGCCCTAATAGCCTTAGTTAAGTAAATCTTTTAAATGTTTTAATAAGTATCTTGAAACTAAAGAAAGAGACTTTTAGTAGTGTTTTTTATGGTTTTATATTTAACTTCCCTTAGTATAGTATATACTTGCTACAGGTCTATCTATAAGTAACTGGTTATAGCTTAGTTATAGTTATAATATATTTAGGATATATTAGACACTAACCGTGTACTTTATAATATAAAGATATGGCTTATAACTAGCACTTTGCTCTATACAGGCAATCTAGTGCTGAAATGTATAACAAATACTGTTATAAAGTCTATATACGTTAATAAGAATAGATAATATAAATAAGTATCTTACATATTTGTGTCTCTTCGTTTAAGATTATCTTGATTTAATTCTATTAAATTGCTGAGGAAATATATAAGAGTATATAATGTCTATATTATAACTTAGATATAGTAACATAATATCATAGATATATTATACCTTTTCTTGCAATTTATGTATTCTTTCCTAGTCTTCCTCTGTAACTTGCTTGTGGTGAAAGTTTTATAGCTAAGGGTCTAAGTATTCGCAGTAAAACACGCCTATACAGGGTATCTGTCTCCTAAAGCACTTTTGGAGACTAAGAAGAGGGCATATTATACTTATCTTGTTCCTTAATATGCACGAGTATTATATCTATCTATATTAGAACCTAGTTATATATAAGATCTATCTAGGATATAGTCTCTTACATTTTCGTACATCTTGGTAATATTCTTATTATTTAGCTGTAGGCTAGATAAATCTATTATATATCCAATCCCGTGCTTAGAGGATATAGGATATTCCAGTATCTCTTAACTAAATACAAGTCTTTCTACTACAAGCAATCTAGTTTGTGTAATTAATATTAAGCCCGGCTATATTATAGAAATAATTAATTTATATATTATATATAGCTCACGTTATAGAATTCTACTTACTACTAGCGTTAAAGAAGAGGCATTGGCAGATCGTTATAGCGTGGATATTTGGGATTGTATATCTTCGTAATACTCCTAATATAAGCCGGATATATCCTAATTACCATCTTCAATGTTTATATATATGCGTTCCTCCTGCACCCGTTACCCTTTATAGAAGAAGTCCTCCTGTAATTATTCCAAGTCTTTAATTAAGGACTAAGTTGCTTCTATTGGCAGTAGTATAGAAGAACTACCTAAGATAGGTAAGTGCGCAAGGGTGCCTGGATTATATCTTGGATATATTATTAATCTATCCTAGATATATCTCTGCGCACTTTGGGGTGGCTATGTATTATTAGCCATTTCCAATACTAAGATCGCACGATCTTAGATATACCAAAAATAGAGTATAGTTGCAATATTATACGATCAAGTGTAGCTTTAATGGCGATAATTTTAAAGAATTTTGTATTAAAAGCTTATAAAGTATGCGCGCACGGTGCTAAAGTTCATCTAGTGTAAGATTTTGCGACGTGGCGTATTTCAACACTCCCGGAGCTTTCGGCAACACTGGCCGAGCTGTATGCTCCCAAAGGGGGGGTGGAAGCTGGTCGTGCACATCACTGTACCTAATCAAAGCCGGCGCAGATACTAAAGCCCTAAATAACAGCGGGCGAAAACTTGCGGATGTCCCGAGATATATCGATCAGGAAACAACACAAATGCGTAAGATGCTGACTATGATGCATAAGTGGCAAAGGTATCTAATTGATCTACCGAAGGAAGTGCGTTTTCTGTAGACAATTATCTATGCATTTTATCGAAATGCCTTCAAGGTATATTGGTAGGAGAGGCGGAGACCCAGATGCTCCTGGCCAATACCACCGTACTGGAATCGAGCGTTGTATGTAGGAACTGGTTTGCAGTATTTTCAAAAATCGTCTACAATAGCGCTCACTCACTTAGGCATTTATATGTCCCTTCGGAACTACATATGAAAGTCCTAGATCTCTCCCATAACCTACTAAATTTACCTGGACCATCCGATACGTCAACCAATGAGCATTGCACGGCTTTATATTGCGCAGCATCCTACTCTGCATTCCGCAAAGCCGTGTTATGATACTTTAGATACTACTCACAATTCACAAAGCCCAAAGAAATGGCAAGCCACATCTACCAACACCTCAAGTTCCACTCTATCCTCAACCTCATTTAAACATCCATATCATAAACGGACGAAACACACATAACCCCAAATCACAGCCCGCCTACTTTCCCTCCTTCTCCCCACTCCCCTTCACCTCCGCCTCAGCCTCAGGCCCAACCTCCTCAACCACACTCGCCTCCGCATCCGCCATCGCCCCCGCACTGCGCCTAAACCCAGACCAACTGCTCTCCCCCTCCTTCTCCGAAAACGAGCTGCTGCCCGGCCTCTGCAAACTGCTCCTACGATGCCGACTAACCACGCCGGGGAAGATCCGCGGCTCGATACCATCGAAATGCAGCGCGCTGCCGCTCGACGACGCCTCGGGCGAGAAGATCATGCTGGACGAGCGGGCCGGGCGGCCGAAGTTGGTGGTATCGCGGACGGGCGACGTGGGCGCGGGGCCGGCGAGGGCGGGCATGTCGGAGGCGGAGAGCGAGGGGTACATGCGGGCCTGCTGGGCGGGGAAGACGGGGGAGTGGCCGTGCGGGGGGGCGGTCGGGGGCAGGCTGGGGAACTGGTGGGACTGCAGCGCGTCGAGCGGGTTGGTGGTTGAGGGGTTGGTGCGCATGGAGGCTGAGGGCGAACCCGGGTGCGTGGTTAGTGCCGATTTAGGGGTTTGCGGCGCGAGGTTGGAAGCGGAGAGGGCGGCGGCCTGTATGGCGGAGGTGTAGCGGTCGATCCTGGGCTGTTGTTAGAGAGAGCTTGGAATGAAGATAGGAGATAGATGGAAGGGTATACATACATTGCAAGTTCTTGCTTTAGCGTCTCGTGCCTGAATGCTTCTCTGATGTCTGGTACGTTCACCTTCGCCATGTCGTTGCCGGAAACACCGGGAAGGTGATAGTTGGCACCGAGCCATCTTTGCTTGATGACATGTTCGAAACCGCTTTGCTCGACTGAGTGTTTTGCCAGCTCACACATGTCGACGGCGCTGAGCTTGTAGATCTGGGCGGCAACGGAGTACTCTTCTATCAACGGCTCTTTGGTGAAGGCGAACTGTAGCGGATCGTCGGTCGACAGTGATACATTGAGACCCCGGCGGAAGTAAGACAGGAATGGATTGCGCTCGTAGGCTAGGAATAGCGCATTGTTACTGAGTGGTGACATTGCTACGCCAATCTGTTCGAGGTAGAAAATATATTGTAGTAACGGTACCTTACGCAGGAGCAAACCGTGGCTGATGCTATGACAGCACAAGACTGCAGCGGCTAAGTGATCCGTGTCGCCAGCTTCACCGCAATGTGGCCGTAGCAGAAACGTATTAAACCCACGCTGCTTCCGCCACACGTTGAGTGAGGCGATATTCGCAAAGAGGTAGTAGATCCAGTAGCTGTATGGCGGGTTCTGATTCGTGTTCCAGACTTTTGGCAATGGAAATTTTCTGTATAGCCGGCGTTCAACCTTGCTCTCATCGTCAACGCTATCGAAGCCAATGACACGCTGCAAGAATATGTGAAGTTTTGGGTGACTAGTTGGATCTTTGGTGACTTCGAAGAGAGGCTGAAAGACATTGACGATGACTTGCTCAAAGTTATCCATGAGTCCCGTTGCTTTGTACACATCATACAGACGAGGAATTTGGATAAGCCATCGGACGTTGGGAGAAAAGAGCTTGTTGTCCACGACCCAGGCGGCAAGCTTATCCCATTCCTCGAGTTCGCGACCGTAGATTGATATACGCCATTCTACCATTTGGTATTTGCTGGACTCCAAGTCAGAGATAACCTCTTTGGTGATTCCTGCGAGGTATCGGCCGTGGATAAAGTTGTCCGTCTTCAAAAAAATGGTTCGAAGTCTTGATTCACCAATAGGGTTGTATTTTAGATTGAATTTATCAAATCGATGGAATGTATCTGTATGAGCCTGTTTTTGTTAGTAAATGACGGGGAGAGTACCTCCTAGTGGTAACATACATGCATGTCAAGCGTGTCAATACTGAGGTCATACGCCGTCAAGTTAATACTCTCGAATACTTCTTTCAACGTTAGATGCTTGCCATCTCTGTAAAGTACCACTTCGTCAGGTGACTTCTTCATCTTAGACTTAATAAACCGAAGCAAATGCTTCTGATTCATACACGCAGAATGATGAACGTGAGTGTCGACTTTTCTGACATTGTAGAAATCTCTATGAGGCACCTTCTTACTATCCGCTACTTCTTGGTACTCATTGAGCAGATAGTACAAATTGAACTTGCCCTCAAGATACTGCAGTCGACGAAATGCAAAACTTTTGCTCGGTCCATCGGAAGAGACAGTCAGGATAGCATCAAGGTCTATGTAGAACTCGCGAATTGTGGGAATGTTGACAATTGGTGTATCTAATTCTTTGGATTTAGAGGTTTCGTAGACTTGGAAGACCCCGCTTTGGTCAAGCTGAAATGACATCTCCGCAGAACCAGGAAGAGGAAGCATGTCATTTATATCGAAATCTTCGCCGATGTCTTTCCCCGGTTTTCTTGTAGGTTTGGGTGGCTCCTCTGTGCCATCAAGCACTACACTGTTGCCCGTGCTGTTCTGTGCATTAATATTTGGACGGTCTTTCGTGTGATCCCATACGGGTTCTGGTGGTGGAGGATATATCCTCCATCCCGGATCGTCTTTTGGGTTATCAAAAGGCCCTTGAAGCGAAAGTCGAATGTACTTGTGGCGAAGGTCTAGGACTTTTTGGACATTGGTGTAGATAGCACTCAACTCTACTGTAACATTCGCGTCGCTCATAGCATATCCTCCAGATCCAGATCCAATCCCAACACCTGCGCCCGCACCGTGAATACCTTCCATGGCCAGCATTGGGGGCTTATTCTCATGCGGAAGACCCGGATGCTTTGCGTGCCCTCTCGCAGATTGATCTGCATGACTAAACGGGTCATTCTCAATCTTATGGTAAGTTATATGTGCGCTATCGACGATTCCAGGAGCATCTGTGCGCTGTTCCGCGGCTCCAACCGAGCCTTCAGCTTGAGAAAGGCCAACGGGGAGAGCTGGTTTGTTGCCTATTTGAGCGAGACTGACGTTGCTGCGACGCGATCTTATGCTATCTGCCCGACTGAGGAAATCTGCTTCCCCAAGGTTGATCGGCAAAGTCTTGGCATGTGTGACTGGATTGAAGGCGTCCTGAGACCAGTTGCTCCCTCCCGTGTGTTGACTCTCTAATTGATGTCTCTGGAAGAACTGTTTCGATTCGGAATGACTCATTTGCTTTTCCGAAGCATAGTCGTAAAAGGCCGTCTTCCGCTGTTTGTCCCGCGGAAGACGCCCTACTAGAGTATCATCCAGCAGCGCATTCTCGTCATCCTCAAATCCCATGCCAGCAGCGACTTGGTCATCATTTACTACGCCATTATTCAACTGTCCTACTGTAGCATGGCCGGGGGAAGCCTCAGGATCATCAGATCCTGTATCGGAGCTGTGGTGGGCGTCGTCTTCTTCTTCCGAGGAGGGGACTTGGTCGTCAAATTGCCTTGAGCCCAGGTCTGGAGACGCATCAGGAGCGGTGGAGAAGGCACCTACGCGGATGAAGAGAACATGTCAGCGCTATTACTAGGTAATTGGGGTTGTAGGGCATGTATAGAAACCTTTGATCATGTTTGCGGGTGTTGATGAAAGCTCCATGGATCGCGAAAAGCGTGGACCGCCATGTGACGGCGAAGGCACCAACTCCCAACGCTTCGTCTGCTTTCACACGCCATATTTGTTGGAGGGTAGAGTCTCAATGTTAAATGTAGCTTGGGTTCCTTGAATGGAGAATCCAAGACCAATTTGCCCCTCTCTCCGCCCGAGCTTTGAGGGAGCGTTTCCCCGGTTTATGGGATCCGTTCGCGCATGGGTACGTAAGAGCACACTTTCAAATGCCGAGCCAAGAATGCCGTCATCCTCCTGATCCAAGACTATCTAATATACGTCAAAGATCTACAATGAAGTTCAGCCAAAAAATGCACTTTTAAGAAACCCTAGGCCCATTTCTACGAAACCATCAAAATGAATGTATGCTTGAAATTATGATAAGTTTCGCTACACTGCCCGTCTGCAGATGTATTCAGAAATTCTAGAGTACTACTGTACATTGTCAAAATCAACACCCGAACGCAGCGGGGGGTGTCTGCAGCACACAAACCAGACATAAACAACCCGGAGCGTCAAGCATTCGAATCTCTCCTTGATCGGAACCCTGTATCTAGCAGATCATGGTGTGGACCTTCGATGTGCTCCGCCCACTTTTCATGGCTTTGGAAGCTGGCGACGCAATGCTCATGCGGACAAGCGTACTGCGTGTGCACACTGGTGTGGAGACGGAGCTCGGTAGCATTATTGAAGCGCTGGAAATTTTTCATTAGCAGACAGAAATACATGGAAAATACCAGGCTAGGAACTTGCCTCATGGCAGCTGATCCATGGGCAATGGAATGCGGGGATTGAGACCTCATCGTCTGCTTCCCGTTCCATCATCGGACTGTCTTTCCGCTGCTCATGCCTGTATCCGTTTCGATGAATTTTTTCGGCAAGCATCTCATTGCGAATAGAACTCCCGGCGGAGTGAAGCTGCGCCTCTTTACTTGCCGCATGACCATTCGAAAATACCCGATGAATCCCCACGCAGGCACTCTGGGGGAAGTTCTCTTGTTTATTTCCCCATGTGCTCTCTACCATATCCTGTTGCCTCAAGGCCTGCGAAGAGCTTCCTAAACTGAATGTCTGCTCATATGCTAGAGAGGAGTTCGCACTTTGTACAACGTGTCCGAGAATCATTCTCAACCTGGTGACAGCATGATTATCAAGCCGTTTTGAACCGATTTTTACTTCCTCAAGTTGGGATCGTGCCTCCTTTACCGCAGGAAGCATCTGACCCCACACTTCATCTGTATAACTGTTCAATACATCATCCCACTCGGACACCCAATGCTCGCGTTCAGATTGACTGGCAAAATACATGTGACTTTCATCTCCAGATCCCAGAGTGCTTGCCACCCCTTGGATGTCTTGATAGAATGCTGAATTTGTTGCGGTGGGCTGATCAAACTCTGGTCTAAGGTTTAAAGGGTTATCTGGAGAAATACGCTGATGCACAGGCGGAGGAGGAAGAGATGCCTTGATGCAATCTGCAGCTCGCTTCTCGTCTGGGAAATATTCATCACCGAACAAGTCCATCGCTGTTTGTTCAACAGAGCCTTCCATCATGATATCTGCCGGATGCGTGTCTACCATAAAGTCGGGGTCTGATAGTAACATTCGAACTTCAGCACCGTCATCATATTCGAGGTATCCACTATGGCAACTGCTTGCCAGACCAGTTGAGCTAATAGTCTCCTCGGAATAGTAACCGTTGGACAACGACTGGTGTTGGAACTCGTCTGTCCAAGATGATAGGTTTTCGTTTCCATTTAGCATCGCACCGCGAAAGAAATTACTCTTGCCCTCTAGGAAATCGTCAAAATCCTGGTCCTGTGAGTGCTGAAAGGAGATGCTTCGGAAGCTTTCATCGGATGGCAATGCGTGGCCATCTAGGAAATGACCGTTCGCAACAGGCCTTCCATTGCGCAGAGGGAAGGTTTCAGTCCAGGCTGATGGGCTCGATGAAGAAGAGCCATTTTGGAGTTTGCTGGAAAGGCTAGATGCGGAGGCGAGGGAATTGTGGAGTTCGTTCCCACTTGAACTGCCACCAAACTCCTTGGCAAGGCCTGAGGCTGACGAGGCTATCCTCGAGACTAGTGAAGAGGGCTCCTTTCCATTTTGGTGAACTGACTGACTTTCTTTGCCCTTGCCGGAATGCTGTTTCTTAGGCTCCATGGCTCCTCATGGTAGTTTGACTTCTCTAGATAGTAAAATGCCTGTGTCTACCCCAGTATCGGAGTAGAAGGTTGAGATATAAAACAGGCTGGGGAAATACGCTATTAATAAATTGTGGCCTGTCTACCGCCTGTCATACCAATATCTAGAGTCTGCTGAAGATGGGGATTTAATGACTCAATTGCCGAGAGGATGTAATGCGCTGTAATATATGTACAGTACAAGTGCAAATCCTACAGCCAGAGGAGATGCATATAGGATAGGGGTAGAAGGTGAGGAGAAAATGCAATGATAGAGCAGAGGAAATGTTTTGCAGAGGCGAAGGAAACAAACTGGGTTGGGCGGTGCAATGGGATGACGGAGCGGAGGCTTTTTCCAGATTCGCCCGATAAGGAGAACGCCGATTCCCGAACCGTCAAAGCGGAGAGCCCGCGGAGCTTCTATCCTTAGCTTTCTAGCTCCTACCAAAGCTTCCAAGCTTCCTAGCTCCAAAGCTTTCTATCTTCCTGACCACTTCAAATCTAACTTCCAACCTTATCGCAATCTTTTACACCTAACTTCTTCTCCATGCCACGATATCTCAGCCGTACATTCAATTCCGACCTCTCCCGAACGCCGCACTCCTTCATCAGAAGTGTAACGATCTGCCATGCGTCCGTATGTGATTTGCTCTGCCGTGGTACTTCATTCACGAGAAATGCAACGCCATCTGTCTTTCTTGATATCCTACGTCAGCGGTAGATTTCTTGTGAGGTCATGTCTCAAACATAAGAAAGGCCCTCCCCTAATCTTCCCTCTCTTGCCTTCCAAGAATACATTCAGAGCTCACCGGGCACTGGTCTGTCTGTGCTCAAACGAAATTTTATTGCGCAAATGCCTCGGTCTATTAAAACGCCAATTTCCACGACGCCTGCCCAAATATATACGACATGTGCACCATAACAAGCTTGCCTATTTCACTGGGGCCTCGACGTATCACCATCAACGCCACACTTCCTCATTCAGCACCCTCTTTCTCCTAGAATATAGTACAACCATCCTCTTTTACCACATCGTTCTTTCTATCCTCATTATGCCTTCTCTCAGTTCCATAATCTTTCAATACGATTTCCTTGGCCGTGGTAATATTCTTCTCGTGTCTGCTCGTTGAGCCATCTTTCCATAGTGTGAGACGTTGGTGCTCCGGCGTAGCTTTGGTTGTGGTGATGGTGGTTCAGGACAGGTGGTTCCGTACGCTGGTTGAACGGTCTGATGTCATTCTGCAAAAGTAAGGTTTGAATAAGATAACTGGAATGCAGAAGTCCGCAGTCTTTCTGAAGGGGGTCGACATACTAGTCTCACTGTTACCTTGACTTTAGCTATTTTCTCAGGCCGGAACTGCCCAGGCCCTATCTCCTGGTGTGTCGAGTTGTCTCCACTTTGTGTTTTCTCCACCGCATGAGGCATGATAAGAATACAATCTATCGACCACGAGGTTGTTTAGTGAGAATGAAGAATTGATCAGACCGTGCTTCGATCGAACAGATGTTACGTACCAGATTGTTGATGAAGTGGAAGATGTGAATACTTTGTAAGAGAATTATCGAAAGTTTGTGATGGCCAAGCTGGTTACCCTCGCTCTGTAGGTCGTATGTAACTATTTATCTCCCTAGACGAATCTTCGAGCACGGACCCAAGAGCTTTTGCCTCCTCTTCGAATACGGATAACCAAAAGCCTGGTCAAGAAGGCAACTTCGAACGTAGGAGAGCCAACCAGATACTCAGATTGCGTAGCCTCAAAGACTCGGTGGGCAGTGGGAATCCTTCACGCTGAATCCTGAGGCATGCACTCGAGCACCCTTGTCTAGTCTGTTCACCAAGACCCTAAGAGCCAGCCTCTAACATTCACCGGCGAAGACATGGTGTGGAATCCGTGGACACTAGACTTAACAGCTTCCAGAAGCATGACCTGTCCGGGGCGCCGATCTGGAAGGAATCGAAGCTCGACTTTAGCGTACGGTCAGGGGGTGCCATGTTTATTCCAGCAAACCAAACCCTAGCTAGTGATGATAGCTCGAGCAGGTCAAAATCTAGGACGAGGCCGTATGTGGCCCGAGCAAACCCATGATATGGTCTTGTGGAAAGATACGAGACGGACAGCTGTGGGCTCAGCTCAAGGTGTTGTGGGACTTCTTGGCTTTGCTTTGGACACGGAGAAAATGCACGTCACTCCACCGACTACCCATTCCCGGGAACCTGGTATTATTTCTCACTGGTGTGGTCAGCTCGCACGCTCCAACTTGCTGATGAACCGTGCTCAAAAAGATATCAATGCTCGAACAACAGTACCCCAAAGCAAAGAAGCACGGTCCACACCGAAATAATCGTAACGAAAAGCGCTGTATGCTCATTCGTGTGTTGGCAGTCACCTGAGGACTGCCCTCAAACGTGATTCAAATGATGCCTAAGCGCTACTGCACAGATAATGCACTAAGGAGTGCCTCTGAGCATTGTGGCGGATACTTCTGCCCAGAACTTGCACAGTATGAGCGAGTGAACGAAATCTACTCATCCTACAAACCGCAAACCGATCTCGCGACACGCTTACTCTATATGGGAATTTTCCTGAGCTGAAATCGCTTTGCTGTATTATGTAAGCGGCAATTCGGTTAGATTTCTTTCCAGGCACTATCGGCACCCACGAAGGGTTTGCAAGCTAGGCTGGTTGACCGGGGTCCTGGCAAATCGCTTACCTCCCCTTGCAACAAAGCAGGCGCGTCCTTATCGGGGTGGGGCGAGCGGGCCGCAGGCATTGAAATGTGCCTGCCGGCCCACTGAAACCTTCGAGAACATTTAATGGAAGCCCTGTTTCAGCGTTCACGGGAACACGGGGTCTCTCTAACCCAATAGATCCGTTCACGCTTCCTCTGACGTGTTTTATTGTGAAAGTCATGCAGTGTCCTTCTACTGCTCGCTCAAGAAGCCCTGACGTAACTCATGAGAAATGACCATCACATCGACCGTAATACCGACGGGATGATCTTCTCGCTCTTAATCCCTCGAAATTCTCTCCTCCGATTTCTGTATGAGTCCCAAACCCATAAACTAAGCGCAAGGGGATCTCAAGATTAGCCGGATGCCCCGAACTTTGTGCGACTATTCACTACGAGTGTATCTGTACAAGGGAAAATATGGGTCTATGCGCACGTTGGGCCAAAGCCCTCCGTGTCAGCCCTCTTGCATGGATGGCCATGTAAAGTGGATTTCACGCTAGAAGAGAATGGAAAATTCGGTGCAGCTTCTAAAGTCTCAATCCCCACTCGCCGGATTATAGTGGCACGAGCTGAGCCGCATCACAGGGTTCAAGTTTTGGACCGTGCACGAGAATTTCAGCCTGCTGTCGTGGCTTCTCAGTTGTAGCAGTCAATCAGGCGATCTCGATACCCGCCGTATAAGCCATCGTGCATGCAGAGGATATTGATGCTGTTTCAGAAGTGCATAATCGATTCATCTCATGCGAAAATCTCCGCTTTGATATTTCATTAGCCTGCTTATAACCTGCGCCGTGGCATAAATTTGTCATGACAGAACAAGGATTTTTCAGCGCAGCATGGGGCACTGCTCTTCTGAGGCATTTTATTTTGGTCCAGCTTAATTGACGAATAGCTTGCGGAATGACTCAAACCGAACAACGGCGCTTGCGGTAACCCGCGTGAACTAAAATCGCTGCATCAGCTAAAGAGCGGGAGGGCACAAGCAAGCGCTTCCAAGCTTCCTCGGTAGCGGCAGATCACACCTCGCCAAAGCACGCTACTGTGACGGGCGACCGTTGAGTTCTTGGATGCGGAGCACACCCCTCAGGTGGGCGAAGCACAGACCTTGCAGCATGCTGCAGCCATCAAGCTCTTCCAGACAGACTAGTAAACTTAACGTGGCCATACCATCAGTTACCATCGGCTCCTCAGATCTAAGGCAGCCCCGCCTAGCTTCGTACTAGCCTTAGTCTTCAGCCAGCTCCTACACCGTCTTCCGTCAACGTCTCTCCTAAGGAATTTGCGGCGAGCTGGGGAGAGCCTCCGCCGTTCGTTTGCCAGTCCATGGTTACAAAGGAAAGAGCCAATCACTAGGTCCAGCACACGTTCAGCCTAGTGTTTGGCTCAGGGCGCTTTGGCGTCGAATGGGGAATGAGCTAGCCGCCAGCTTATTCACAACCCTCCTGCTCCCACAGCTTGTGTATGCACCGTTCGTTGGACCCGCGAAACCCTGCTCGACCGGTGAAACTATTTTGTACCAGTTCTCTGCTCATATTCGAATTACGGGACAGTATACCCTTGGAAGGCAGTGATCGCCGGTAGCACACAGTGCGCCGCTTGGAAGCAGTTGCTATAACGCTCTCTAGCGGCTTGAGAGCTGGAGAACTGGGGTTGCGTGTCTCCAGAGACCCTTTGCGTCATCGTCACGATTGCCCCGCGCCCCAAGAAGCGAGTGCTTCTAGCGTCTCCCGAATGCGCGGGATGCTGTGGTTGGTCTGACGTATGGTTATCAAGCTCGCATACCAACCTGCAACGCTGATCCGAAAGATTGAGGATGGTTTCGCGCCATCGACTTCGGTATGCTACAATGGGCGAATTGCAACGGCAGGTCTGGGACCTTTTTTTTGTCTTTTATTGGCGCTTTGAGCTAGTTACAGCCACGGAAGCTAGAGAGAACGATCACGGGTTTCAAGCTGCGTAAGTCTCCACGCTCATGTAAGCCGCTTCTCGACTTATTCTATTTTACTGACGATGCGCGATAGAATGTAAATATAGAAGAGAAACAACGTACCAAACAAAAGGAAGGCGAAGGACCCACTAAGCGTAATAGTGTTCAATAGCTGGAGGTCGTAGCGATTTGGCAAGATGGAAACATTTCCATTGAGGCTGGGAAGAAATGAGAATTAAGGTGCGGAGGCTGGGCAGTGGAAACGATCAAGCTCATACGAAATATATAGAGTTTTAACATATGGCTGGTAAGATCGTAGCTCCAGCGTTCGATGTACAGCAGAGAAGTAGTTACTGATCTCCACGAATAGGTATTTCATCATGTGTCAGCTGCCCTACACATCGTTGATTAAAGGCGTCTACGCAAGAAGGCATTCATCTAGCGCCAGCTAAGCTATGTGAATCTTGGATAACCATCCAAACTATTTCAGGAATAAACATACAAAAAAGAATTTGTCTAGTTCCTTTAAGCATGTGAAGTTATTCGCGAGGCCACGACTAGGATACCGGAAACTCAGTAGACACACCTTATTAACGGTAATTGGGATATTATCTGGCCGATGCACAAGCAAGGTATGCTAGAATCTGGACGCCTCAGCGCCTTAAATACTACTCTTCCTGCTGTATTTTTGTCACCGGAAATACTCCACGAAAGCTTGGCTCTATCCTAGGTAGTTGATACCGGAGGTTAGAACCATTTTTCAAATGCGCCCCCTGGTATTAAAGCTCCAATGACTACTGAGTCTACTATCCCTTTACTCAATCTCGTTGTTCTAGTGTTCGAAACCAAAGATAACCCCCATGAGCCGAGTTTCCGCAAACTCTTGACGTTTTCATCACTGCTGTGCAAAATAGGAAAGTTAAGAGTTGCGGAGGCACCTTAAATACGTCGGAGGTGACGTAGATCTCTATTCCATCTAATTTGCACATGAAGAAGCTGCCTGAGATTTTGAAAGTAATGAAGTTGGTGGTTTAGAAGAGAGTTGAATGCTCGAACCAGAGTGGCGTGCTACTCGATATCGCCTTCTGGCACTGAATACTGTCCTTAGGTGGCTAAAAAAACTAGAATGGGCGCCAGAGATTTATTTCATTCAACATCTATCGCAGGCCGGGAATCAAAGGAAGGTACATTGTGTTCTGTACCAGGCAATAGTGTAACGCTCTAATATACCGGAACTTTGCCAATACGCCACGAGGAACATAGGATTTGATAATGGTGTTAGTGGTTGGCTATGGCGTCATCGTTCGACTTGTCTAAACACGGCCTAGCGTCTCCCTGAGTCCCGCGGCCCGCCTTCCCCGAGCATAATCGAGCATAATCGGAAATTTTTTTTTGAAGCGGTGTAATCTTGCTTCAACGTTCTTCTAACTACTCAAACAACAATCTTCACAATGAGTGAGGTATCTAGCTCGTCGCCATATAACATCTACAGTCTTGTTGCCAACATACAATCAACTTATGGCTAGTAAGACACTGAAAATCTTCACCCCAACGCCATAGAGAAAGACGCATCCAGCCATTCTTGTTTCTAACAATTTAACTTGTTTCTTAAGAATTCTGACTCATTTTCCCGGCTGGTCCATAGAGCTGGACTCGTTTATTACTTCGAGGCTCATCGCATATCTCTCTCTGTGGCTATAACGGATCCCTTTCCACACCCTCCTCGCCGTCTTAACTAGAACTCGTGTCACGGGGGTTCTTAGCTTCAGAGCGTATACCAAGGTACGGTCCCTCGTAGATCGGCTCTGCTAGCCATCTTGTTATTGAGTAAGAAGGCGTCACGCTAGCTGGGGGAGACTTTGATTGGTTAGCCATGCCTTCACCTGGAGGGACGGTATAATACCTGATTCCCCTCCTCCCTTTCCGCAAGGCCTGGGAGATGTCCTTCAGCTCTCTTAGTTGATCCTACAGACTTGTTTGAAGTCACAGGAAGTTCCGGATTGAGTGCCATTATCAATAATCAGATCGTTATCGAGACCTTACGACGTCAGCAAAAGTGTATCATATCAAGTTATATCTATCACAGATCAAAAAGCGCTCAAGTACTTACTCTAGGAAGTGTATCAACGACCTTGTAGAGTTGGTTGAGTAGCTGTACTGTATACCTACCAGCAGAATATGGTCTTGAGCAAGATATATCGAAGCACCGAAAATTTCACTATAGCCGCTCGGTTTCTCAATATGTACCTAATGGTGCCAAACGCCAAAAAAACGCCAAAGCTACGATCAATGCAATGCAACACACCGTTCTCGCTGACCGGTTGACAGATACTGCAATGCAGCAGGTGCGTGTGCATGATATGCATTGCGATACTCCACTCTCGCCAACGGTTGCTAGGATGGTCAATTCAAGTAAAGTGTAGATCATCGAATGTCTTGCTCCACTAGCTAAATGGGCTATGTATTAGCAATCTGGCAGTCGCCCTCTCTAAAATATCCGATCATGAAGCCAACGATTTTCAAAAGGCGGCCCAATTTTCTGAACCGGATGAGCAGCACAGCCTCAGACTATGGAGAGAAGATGCAAAATTGTCTCTTTCAAGGCTATGACCCGGATCTTAGCGTATCAATGCAAGTTAGTTGGTTCTTGACGATTTGGCCAAGCATATCGGCCATGTGACCAAGAGCTAGCAAGCAGTCACGCTCTCAGTAGCTTTGCTCATGATTCCTACCGAAAATTGGACACGGGAAGCCCGGGACGTTACACTACACAGATAATCATCACTCCATTCGTGCTACAAGCCATCACCGAAAGATATTTTTGACTCTTGTCGAGACTGGTCTATCACAAGATGCCACAAGTCGTCTCAACAGTTCTGCAACAATTTCCGAATACTCAAGGCCTGCTAATTGGCAAGAGAGAGCCTCAATTTAATCGCCGATTTCGGGATCGAGCTCACCGGAAATGAATGCGGATGTGGGAGGGATTATAGCGGTGAGTCTTTCTTTCAATTGGCTTTGAGATTTGCTACGTCGACTTGCAAAGCCTCACCATGCCTGCGTGCAAAATCAGACGACCAAGAGCGTGCTGGACGATTATTAACGAATGCAAAAGGTTCTCTTAAAATAACCCTTAATACCGCAGCAGATAATGCTATTGATGGCCTTTAGGGTGCTTTTTCTGCCAATGCGGTTTAGAGAGCACTCTCACCGAACGACTGGGTGTGCGGCTCTAATCCTTGCTTGATCGCACTATAGGGGCCACGTTTGTGAGATAACACCCCCCACTATTAATTAGTTGATCGAATAGCTGGGCACTCCCCACTTTTCTTTAGCATTCTCACCCTCATCCTGGGGCAGCAAAACAAATAACTGCAGGCGTTTCTCCACACTGCACCAACGGTACCTCTCCCGCTTCTCTGGGTCAATTGAGTTATCTTGCTAGGGTTGTGGCCTAATGGCGTTCGATTTTGGAGTTTGGACACCACTGGATATCACATCTTGGGGCTGGTTTACCGAGAAGCGAAGAACTTCCTATGATGGAGGGTGTACTCCTGTGGTAGAATAACAAATCCCAATACTGCTGAATCTATCCTCTTGCCGGGTTTAGAAGCCATGAGTATAAATTAATCGCCATATTCTGCACGGCCGTTCATCGGAGGGCACCCTATGCGATAAACATCTTCTCGTTCCATAACTAGCCGTCATCATCCGGGCCTACCACAGATGGTGATGACTGGCCTGGAATATTTCCGCCATATTGGGGGCCTTATAGATCTCGAGACAAAAGCCGGGAAATTGGGGTCTCGTGGCTCCGCGGATTACGAGAGTTAATTTCTTCTCGTGGGGCTGTGTGTGTGTGCGGAGCGAAATGTTGGTACATACCCCCACGTCGTAGCCTCCGATCGCAAGCCCAAATCTTTGGAATTAGCTCATCATGGTTTGCCCGCCCACTCGGCTCATCTCATTCCTTTTAACGACGAAGAACCTCGATAATTTTGCCTTTTGCAATATTTTATATACGTCTTTTAGGGTGCTCGTATAGCTGAGCAGACCACAACCATTCCAAATATCAAGACTTCACCAAGGTTTATGGGGGATCTGCAACTGGGCTTTCGCTTCGCCGATTGGAAGGGTGGCATTTGGCTTTATCTCAGCCGTGTCAATAAAATTGAGGTTATCGTCTCTGTACTGAAAAGAGGCTCCGTTCGATACGAAAGCATTGTAGGATAAGAAGTGCATGCTTTGCATTGAATATTCTCATTACTATGGGTTCTACAAAGCCGGATTAAAACTATTCTATTTAAAGGCTAATAGCCAAATCGGACAAAAAACTCAAATCTGAAACCCAAAAGCTTACACTCATATCTATCCTAGAGTAAAAGATCACTTTTAACGTCCTACGTACGCATTCTCCAACAATAACCTCCTCCAAGACGTGTAAAGACCATCCTAGCCGTAGCATTCACAGTCATGCTAGCGACATTATCCACTACCAATATTGCAGAGGCAAAACTGAAATAGCGACAGCATTACTCTGTTCGTCGACCAGGGCTCCATGGGTCCTCTTTGGACTCCAACCACCTGTTAACTGAGTATTTCTTGTCATTTCCAGAGCTCTCCTCGTTCGGTTTCGATTGAGATGTCTCAGAAGAAACGTTAGGACTACTGGGACTCTATTAAGGAACATTTGTTAGAGCTTTGCCTAAGGTTTTTTATCGAGACAGTAATACATTGCCGGCTTGTCCAGCATTCCCGCCGCTTTTAGGTCCCCCAGTGTTGGTTATGCTGTCCTTTGCTCCTTCTCCAGCCATATTAAAGCGAGAGGCTGATGATTATAATCCGTTGGACTGGGCCTGAAGTCCCTTTACGTCGTAAGTAATGGGTGGAACTGCAAGCAGCAGCTAGGATCGTGCTAGCGCGTACTGGGTAGATCAATTGTAGCTTTGAAGAGTTTAAAGACTGTCTCCATTATTAGAAATAATTTGGGATTCTAAGCTTCTATGTTCTGTTAGGGGGGGTGAAGCTTACAGAATGGTGAGGAGGGACTATGAATTCAGAGGAAGACGACAGTATGAAATTGGAGCTCGAAGCCCGAAGCTGATGGACAAAAGGTGAAGTTGGCTTGATGTGACGGTCAAAATTTTCAAATCTCTTGAGGAGCCTATGCTTGCAAGTAAAGAGAAGGTGCGCCAAACGAAGGCCTACTTATGCTTCGCGACGTAGAGGCTGAGGGCCACTCTACTATCTACATTCCGCCATCTGCAGCTATCATGAATGACCAATCACTGCAAGACTTACAATGGAATCTGGGTCAAACGGCTCAGGACCTATCTCCTTTTGACAGTTGGCCCCCGTCAGACACAAGGAGAATTTTACTTTCGTTGAGCATCTGTTATGTGCCGTTGTCAGCCTCCTGAGGCCACTTTTTCGCGAAAGGAAGGTGATCCTATGGTTTCCTGCACGCTCAGGTCAGATATTGCCATGTAGCTGATCGTGGCCGGCCTAGACTCTCCTTTCTCCGTGTTTTCCGTCTGAAGCAGAGACCTGGTACTGTGACAGGGCCAATTCAAGGAAGTAGGCTGATACTGAGTGCGAAGCGACGAGGATCCTAGGGTGTGTATGTGAGCCGAGTCTGGCGAGAAATTGAATTCGAACAGAGCACCATAAGGATAGTGCGCCAAAGAAAGCGAGATATGTACGCCACGTTCCAGTAGGGCATGCACCCCAAAACGCCAGGGAAGATCTAGCGGGCGGAGCTCGGGTGGGCTGAGGAAGGCACAAAGAAACCACGATAATGGATTTCCACATTTAGGGCTGCTTGCGTTCCATATTTTTGGATACTGAGTCGCTGCAATGGCCGCGGAGCTTTAAGTTTATCATAATAGTGAACAACGCGTCCACATACTCTTTCAGTCGATCCCGTCTTTCCGACAGCCATTGAACATTTAAGCCCGTAAAAATTAACGAATGAGGTCTTGTCAACTCTCTTTGTGTAAACACGGACCAGGGGGTTTCAGTTGGTTCCGATGACCACTTAAAAAATTATAAAATGTTCATAGTCAGCCCAATAAGCTGCAGAAGACTAGGGTTCTTCTTAAGCTTTGAAGACGCCGGGATCGGCAAGCATGCTTATTTCCATGGATACCCTCGAGATGAGAGCCTTGGTCGGTTCTAACGTGGCACTTCGGATACGTTCTCGGTATGTCCGGACGCTTCTCTGATCCTTCACCGATTGCAGATAGGAGCTCGCGCTGCTCACCGTTATTTGGACGTAAAGAAAAAGAAAATAAACGGCCCTTGACTGTTGATCTGCACTATTAAGAGTCTTTGGGTAAAGTATGTTTGAGACTTATACCATTTTGGCTCGTGGTTGCCTTCAAGTGGTTCGCAGAAAATAAAACCTGCAGCTACGTAAAAACAATCCCACTGTACTTGAACAGCAGCATGCTAGGCCTATAGAACACTGACTCAGGAAGAGGTGTGATATACCGAAAAGGCACCGAAGGATTAATGACTGTCTAAGTTTGTAGTTTGTTTGGTATGCTATCAATTTTGTTCTTGAATCTTACTGAGTCTTTGCAACAACTCCGGTCTGTCCGGATTTGGCCCTTGGCCCGCCTGTGGGCCATCACGATTGTACGCAGACAAGCTTTATTGATTGGGGCGTCTAGAAAATTACTATAGTTGTCTTGTATCTTCCGTTCCGGGTCGGGTGAATGGAAGCGAGCTAAAAGTCCGAAAAACATATCAACGGCTGACTATGCGAACGACAGATAGCGTAATACAAACAACATCTCGACTGAATCAAGCTCTAACTGTTTGAGCGTCGGATATGTTTGAAGTTTGATGCACGCCAGCGCCTCACCGCCCTTTCCGTGAGCGCCGATATGCAGGACACTAGCGCAAGTTCTAGAATACCTCGTTTCCCTCTGAAAACCTGCATGGCATCGTTTTATGGCGTCAGTACTCGTATCTGCATAGAATCGTAGCGCACTCACTCTCAAAGCAGTCAACCCGCCGGGAGTTTTAGCGACATCCAGACCATGCGATCCACGCTGTTACAGGGTTCTTAACCATACCCCGGGGTATCAGAACTGACTCGGTGCTCCCTCAGCCTTGCAGGGCGGATCAGATATCAACAGTGGCCTTTTATGAGCGCACAAGCCTCCACCTTTCCACCCTAGCCCGGGTCTTTGCTCTTGAACCATCCCCAGCGCTAACCTACCATATCTCCCCACGCCCCTCCCTCAACTGAAACATTATATTGGGGTATTAGTAATCTTAAACCCTTTACGTTGTTCTTCGGTTCCCGTCTAAAAACAATTAGACGGTGTGCAAGCTCTGGCGGCCCACTGTTCCGTGGAAGTAGGAAATTCCCCTGACCATCGATGCTTACCTTTTCTCCCTAGATGCCATCAGAAATATTGTTTACTTAAGCATCCTCTAGATGCAGGGGCGTCTTACTAATTGTTGAGAAACCTTAGCCCTATAGTGGTCCACCCTATTGTGAAATTTCAAAGAGTCTGACATTCCTTTCTACACCTGAATTCGCGGCCTTTGACGTCTTTCATTGCGCTCGCTTTCACCCCATAATGCTGTTATGGTTCTTTAAGGTGAATCAAATTCACGTCCGAAATCCCTTATTCATTTCGAATATATTCTCTCCTTTATCTAATATTGTTTCCCAATGCTCCGGACGCTCCGAACTGTTTAGCATCCTTAACTCCTCGCTGGAAAATCACCAGACTAACAACCTGTCTACTGCTTATCCAGCCTTCTTCCTTAGAGAACGGCCTCAACCATGAACTTCAGATATCCAGGCCCGCTTCAGCAGAATATCAACCACCGTAACCTGCTTGAATCTACTTACTATCTTCAAATACCGCATCCCAATTAGTGATCTATTTGGATCGGATCCTTTTTGGCGTGGATTGTTGGAGCCGATCTGCATTGGCTGTGGATCTGGTGATTTTACTAGCGGCGCGGAGTGGATCTTGAGGCTTCGGAGCTCCGGGAGCGCCAGTAGTATATCCGATTAGAAGAAGGAGGCTGTAGAGTAGGGCTCAAAAAGGTGCCAAAGCGTGGTGTTGAACCAATCGGCAGAGCCACGCAATAACTCGTTTTCTAAAATACGAGCATCCTCCATACAATCTAGGAAGTCTGCTCATCTTATTTCCCTCTCTACTTTCCTTCCAATATTCTTGATCACTTAGTAGTTCGATTTTGCCTTTTAATTGCGATAGAGTGATTCTTTCATATACGCGCAGCCGCGCCCACCAACGACGTCATCCTCATACCAAAATCAATCAACCTAGGAGCCGACGAGCCTTAGGAATTCGACGAGTTTCGGCTGTACGGCAGGCAGTACATACGGTATAGATCGCTTGCGAAGAAGCGAAGAATACCAAGTAGCGAACATCACCAATCTGGGGGTTGGACGAGGATATCTTCTTAAGAGACTCAGATAGAAAGACGACGTACTTCTACTGCTGGCTTTATAAGAAGCGGAAACACTAAGAGCTTATAGTGGTGTCGAAGGAGAGGTGTACGGCTTTAGATCACCTTACAGAGGACCATAATATGCATAGGACTACTGGCGAGCTTTAACAAAGGCGTCCTACCTATTCGAATCAGTTAACGATTGAGGAGTACACTCTGCAGTGGTCTCAGAGGCTCTGCTTCAACCACCTACTACTTCTGAGAATACTTGGGGCTCTGGCTTTAATAAGGAGTTTAATGCGATTAAGGGCTTTAAGGTAGAGGCTAAGAGGGAGGCTACGCCTAGTGGTGAGGTGGTGGTTATTAAGGACGATAATATTACAGAGGAAGATGGGGAATCTGATAAGCTTATTTGACGATGTTTTTTGGTAGGTTTAAAGGCCTCCTACCTCTCGAATACTACACCAAATTTGTGCCAAGACTTAATGTAAATAGTATATAACTACACTGGAGCTCTGTGGCGCTCCTGGCTTCAAATCGAATATTTGGTGGATGGAGTGGATCCGGCTTCAAATCCGCTCCACTCCGATCCAAATAGATCACTGCGTGGCATGTCGGCTTAGCGGCTATATCACTTACCTCTGGCATAACCTAAAATCCGGGGTAATTTTAAGGCTAACACGTGATAGGGGCTAGTTAACCTTTGGATCTAGCTATACACTAAAGGCAGCTAGACAATTTACCTCCGGTTGAAATGACTCTACTTTTCGGATGGAAAGTTTCAATATCAGTATAAGATGCAATGAAGGTTTATGTAGAGAAGTAACGCGTCAAGATGGAGTAATCCCTCTATATCTGTCTCGATCAACGCTCTCAGAGACCAGCCGTCTGTAGCTTTACTTCAGCGCAGTTTCTCCGACCTCTGGAGTCTGTTCTGCCTTTCAACATCGTACACACTTAATTTCAAGCCTTATAGAAGTGTCCGAATTTCATCTCTGAAAATGTTCTTGATAGTAGCCACCCTCCTCCTCGCGGGTCAAGTTTTTGCAGCTCCAGTTGAACTTGAGGAGCGCCAAAGCTGCCCAGGTATTCATGTCTTCGGCGCCCGCGAGACCACCGCAGGTTACGGCAGCTCCGGCACAGTCGCCAACTTGATTGTTAATGCATAATGAACTGGATGATCTCGAGAAGAAAATGAGTGTATATCTAGTTCTATCTACGACAAACATAGGCCCCTATATAGGCCTATGTCTTACGGTGGCAAAGTGATTGCTAAGGATACCGACCAAAATGGAAACAAAGGGAATCTGCTTATGTAAGCAGGAAACGAATATGGAGGACTCTTTCAGAACCATCGTTACACCCCCCAGTGCTCCACTAAAACAGAAGCAGATCCTTCCTAAATTAGTGTTGAACTTGTTTTCAGCCAGGCAGGTATCAAGACAAATGACATAAGCTAGCTGATAGGTAGAGACACAGAATTGTACGAGTGATCTGTTTTATTCAAGGTGGCTCTAAGAGCCCTAATATACATAAGGAATTGACCCCCTACAGGGGTCCCTAGAGAGTGATGATACAGGTTGAAACTAGACTGACACCGTCTGATACGGACGTCGAACAGCACCCGTCGCACCTCTGCAGTAAAGCTACCTCCGTGGCCAACACTTGTTAATACATAAAAGAAACACCTTGTAATCCTCTAAGTATACTATAGGTCCTACTTAACCTCTCCTTAAGCTGTAATTAACCGTCCGTTATAAGCTCTCTGTTGTTCCCATCCCCCATTTAAAAGTTGTTAGCATTGGTTAGAATCATTAAATGGTGTGCCCTCTAAGGATTTACTGGTCTGTGTATAATTTCCTATTTAGGTTTAGTATCTACGTCGCATTAAATAAGGCCTAGCTGCTTAATGAAGTTCCTGAACTAAACCGTTAACAGTGGCTTTATAAGACCGTTGGCCACCATATCGCCCGTAGGAATGTGCTATAGGTAGATTATACCGCTTTAAACCTTATCACGAATATAGTGCCAGTATAGCTTAAAGTGCTTAGTGCCCGTGTGGTAGTTGTTGCTTTTAGCAAGGTTAATGGCTGGTTAATTGTTGCTATATAAATATATTAATAGTAGATCCTTTCTAGTGTAGCCTAAATTAGTAAGCAATTAACAGAGCTATAAGGCTTCCTTAGCCGCATGCGTTATTGCTATATACTCAGCCTCCGTAGTTAAGGTTGTAAGTATTAACTGCTTACTTAACTTATGTGAAACTAGGCCACCTACTAGCTTGTAGATATAGCCAGAAGTTAACTTCCTATTAACTAAATCAGCAAACGCTGCATTGCTGTAGCTGTATAGTTATAGGTTAGGTATACTACCTAGTGCGCTTCTGCTATACTCCCTATTATAATTAAGGGTAGTATAGTCTATAGATAATGTCTTAGTAAAGGCCCTTAGAGGTAACTACTGCCCTTAGGGTAAGCTAAACTCTATACCCAAGTTAATTATCCCTGTGTAGTAGGCGAGTATCTACATTACAGCTTCTATATGCAGTTTGGTAGGGTTATATAGAAACTAATAGAGCTTCCCTATAGCCTAAGCTATATTAGGTTGAGTCTAATTGTATAGATAAAGTAGAGATCCTATTAGCAATTGGTACCGTTTTACCAGCTCTATTAGAGCTTAATACTTAAGCTTGTGTGGCTTAAAGTCTACTATAGAGGGGTAAATTGGTATAAAGGCTAGTGTGCAATCTTCTATATAGAATATATGCAGGATCTTCCTAATATAGGCGTCCTATACTAGTTAAATTAATTATAACTAATAGTTCCTAATAATTTGAATGCCTAGGTAGTATATAATTGGGCCTAAGTCTCTTACTTTATACTTGTTCCTAAGTGCTTCTTTAAGTAGTTTAATTGTCTATATATCTTGTTTAATTAAGATAAGATTATTAATATAGACAATAATAATTTGGCCGCTTTACTGGCTAATAAAGATGTATAGGTTAGTTGGAATTAGTATATATTTAAGGATAATAAGGAAGCTTTTGAGCTCCTTATACCAAAGCTATAGTGCCTACTTAAGACTATAAAGAGCCTTAAGTAGTAGGCCTATAAGGGCAACGCCGTCTTTTAGATACTAATAATATCCTTCCGGTAGCTAAATATAGATATTTTTACGGTTAAGCTTCCTATTAAGGAAGGCCGTAATTATATCTAAGTGCTTGCACTCTAAATTATATGTAGTAACTAGGGCCATTAGTAGCTTAAATATACTTGGTTAAATAACGCCTGTAAACATGTCTCTATAGTTAATTCCTAAGCGCTACTTATTACTATGTAATACTAGTCTTACTTTCTATCTAAATAGGACATTGTTTTTATTAAATTTGTATATAAAGACCTATTTAATGGGTAGAGTCTTGGCTCTAGGTAGAAGTTTAACAATCTTAAATAAGATATTTACTATTTAAGACTCCTATTTTTTATCCGCCGCAGCCTTCTACTCCTTAAATATTAATTTTATGGCTTCCTTCTAGTTGCATAGCTCTGGAGGTAGTCCTTTAGTTATCTTTGTCTACTAAGGCTGTAATAGAGCGCTTATAAACGTGTAGGTAAAGGCTAGGGTAAGGTAGGTAGCTTTTATAGCTAGCTCCTTCCTTCTAGTTCTATGGAGTATACTATAGTTAAGCCGTAGCTTTAACCGCGTATAAGTGTTTATTATAGGTTTAGCTTCCTTATCTAAGTACTTATCTAGGGTCTACTCTAGATCCTCCTAGTGGATGTCCCTTGGGGGAGTCGCTTCCTAACAAAGGTATCCTCCTAGATTAGGTAGCTCTTGCTAGTTAAGGCCTGCCTATTTGTCTTTAGTAAGAGAAGGTTAATTAAGCTGTAGTACGATATTGTAATTGTTAGAGGCACCCCCTAACTAAGAGTTACCCCCTAACTATAAGGCCCAAGAGACCTTGTCTGTCTCCTACAGTGACTAAGAAGCTTTACCTCCTTTTTACAGTAACTAAGAGACCTCTAGTATAGTGTCTATAGTAGGGAGTTCCTTAAGTGGTACCTATTAGCGACTCGGTCAATTGAGGCACGAGCACGGCAAAAGGGTCGCGCAAGCCTATACGATTATATTGTCTATAAACGAGGATCTAAAGCTAAAGAAAGGAAATAAGAAGAACGGAAGTACCGCTTAAAGTTATATATAATCTTCTGGTCACGTAATGGCAACTTACCGCAACTTGCCATTACATAACGGCAGTTTGCGGCAATCTGACGGCAATTTGCCAGTGCCGTAATATTACCCCCCCCTTTAAAAAAGCCTGCCCTCAGGCTTTATATATCCATATTACCCCTGCGGGGCATTCTTATCTTTATACTCTACTAGTAATTTATTGTCTTCGCTATGCTAGCACTCCATTTACTTATCTAAGTACTTTAGTGGTTTAGGTTTATTAGGATAACAGCTATAGAACTCTTATAACTTATAGGGACTACCTATAAAATTCTATATAGGGTACTAGGTAGGGTCTAGATTATATCCTTTCTAACTTACGCGGTACTTTAGTATTCCTTATATAAGTTTACAGGCCAGTATTTCTTTAATTTCCTATTCGTTGTTGCTATTAACTTAAATCAGTAGGGGCAGTTTATTCTTTTATCCAGGTAATAGGTTGTTTATAGCTTTCCATTACTTATTTGGTAAAAATTTAGGGTAGACCTTAATTAAATCTAGGAGCTTTACTTTATATAAGTTGCCTCTTTTCTTAAGAACTTTATACAGCCCTGCTATCTAATAGTCTAGCTTATAGCTAGGCTGCTCTATCATCTAGTTCTTTATTATAACCTAGACCTTGTCACCTACAGTAAAGTTAGGCTTACGCCTATACTTATTTGCCTACTATTCTATTAATTTCTAGGCCTTTTCTAGGTTTATATAGGCTACTGTCTAGGCTTCTTCTAAGCACTTAGTATACTACTAGGCTGCTTTATAATCAGCAAGGCTGTTAGCCTGTCCTCATGGTCATAGCAAGCAGTTAACCCAGATATTGCAGTTATAACAATCCAGACATATAGGGGACCGGTACAAATTATCAATGTGTATAACCCTAGGGTCAAAGGGGTCCCACAAACAGAGAACATTATATCGGCAATAAGCTTACTGGAAACCGAAGGCACAGAGTCTATCCTATTAGGAGACATAAACCTCCACCACCTGCGGTAGGGGGGTATCTATGTCGCTGCTAAACAACAGGCAGAGTGCCTACTAAGAGCTATAGACATCTAGGGCCTTAAGCTGGCCACTCCCCCAGGAGCAATTACGTGGCAATGAGGCACCGCTAGAAGTACAATTAACCTTACATTTATGGACGATGGCCTATACCAGAGACTCAAAAGGTGCATCCCTAAAGAAGAATGGGCACTTACCTTAGACCATATCCCCATACAGATACAGCTAGATTTGGATATTAAGGCGTAACTAAATAGTAAAAGATACGCAATAAGGAAGCTTAAGACAGACAGTTTCCTTAATATAGTTAAACAACAACTTTAAGACCTAGAAGAAATCCACCCAATACTAAACAAGCGAGGCTTATTAGCTACCCCTAAGGAAATTAACTAAAGACTAGAAAGGATTTAGGCAGCAATTAAAAACGGGCTAGAAGAGTATTGCCCGGTCTTAAAACCGGGCCCCTATACGCGACACACATAGTCCGCATAATACGCGGTTCTTATAGCTAGCCAACAACGAGTAAAAAGGAAATATATAAGCAGCCACAACCCTAAAGATGAGAGATAATACAAAGACACAAGAAACCAGCTAAAGAATACCCTAAAAAAAGAAGTAAGAAACAACTAGAGACGGTTTATAAATAAATACACTACTAACCCGAGCATCCCCTATAACAAGGGCCTTTAGACCATAGCAAGATAGGTAAAGAAAAAGGCGGGACGCCTAGTAAAAAACCTACACCTACTACCCCTACAAAGAGCAGGCGAACTATAGGCTATAAGCAACAATAATAAGAAGGCAAAGATCCTTATAAAAAGATTTTTCCCCTAACCAGCTCCAGCAGACCTTAGTAACATCACTAGTGAAACACTGGTAACTCGCCTAAGGGTTAATAGCAACATAATAACTAAAGAAATGGCTAGAACTATTAGTCGCCTCTTAAATAATACAGCACTAGGACTAGATAGGATCCTAAACAAAGCCTTAAAGACCTATGGTCCACTTATAGCACCTTGGCTTGTAGATGTAGCCAGAGTATGCCTTATAATAGGCTACTACCCGCGACTTAGAAGATCTATAACGACGGTTATCTTACAAAAAGAAGGTAAAGCAGACTACTTAATCCCAGGAAGCTACTGCCCTATTGCCTTAGAAAATACCCTAAGCAAGATCTTAGAAAAGGTTATAGCGGACCGTATAGCAGACACAGTAGAGGAATACGCCCTACTACCACAAAGCCAAATAGGGGCAAGAAAGAATCGCTTAACACTATTAGCACTTATACTACTTGCTACTACTATTAAAATTACATAGGCTATACGCAAGGACTTTGTAGTATCAATACTTAGCCTAGATATTAGTGGCGCCTATAATAATATACCCTATAAGCGCCTCCTATATATCCTTAGGGCAAAGGGCTTCCTAGAATAGATTATATAATTTATTTAAGGGTTTATAGGCCAAAAAGAGACATTATTGGTCTTTAGCGGATACCAGAGCCCCCCTATTACAGTTATAATAGGTATACCATAAGAATTACCTCTTTTGCCTATACTCTTCCTTTTCTTTATAAGCAACTTACTTAATACCTTTAAGGAAGGGGCAACCCAGGGAATAGGCTTTATTAACAACACAAACCTAATTACATATGGGCTAATAGCCGCAAAGAACTATAGAACACTAGAGAAAGCCCATAACACCTATATAGAATGGGCAAGATGATATAGAGTCTAATTCTTACCAGAGAAATACCAGCTAATCTATTTTATAAGAAAACGCAACTAATCTACAGATCTCTAGCATATAATCCATATTTAAGGCTTTGGGGGTTAACCAGTTTAGGGCTTAAGGGTATTAGGAGTATAGGTAGACAGCAAGCTCTGGTAGAATATATATATAGTATAAGCGGCCTATAAGGGCCAAGCACAGTATATTACATTATCTAGGATTGTTAATTCTATATAGGGTCTATGCTTCTAGAGGTTACGCCTACTATACACAGCAGTTATCCGGCTAACTATAATATATAAATCTAGTATTTAGGCCATTAGAGAAACTAAGAAGGGCCCCCCTAAATTACTCCTTAAACTACTCTAAAAGGTCCAAACAGCCTACCTCTAGAGCATAATAGGCGGGTATAAGCAAACGGCCACAGCACTGCTTAAGAAGGAAGCCAATATTCCCCCCCTATAACTATATATTAAAGCCGCTATAATATAAAGGGCGCAAAGTAAATGCAACTCTAATATCACAAAGTATATTAAAACACGCCTAAATAAACTATAGAGGGACCCTAGGGCGCCTTATAGAAGAACAAACCAACAACCCTAAAGTAGGGAAGAGATATTGGAGAAACAGGTAAAGAAAGCAGAAGAAAAATAGTGCTATGTTAGGGCCCAGACCCATATAAAGGAGGAAGGGAGACGCGTAAGAGGCCAGTAAAAATAATAGCAAGAAAGAGAAAGGAGCTAAAGTAGAGCATAAAAGAACGCTAGGAAACCATCTTCTGCAATATAATACTGATTAGACCAACGCTAGAAAGGCGTATAGGAGTTAAAGGTATAGAGGCTGACTTAGGCAAGAGAAACCTAAGCTATAGCATGGTTAACGCTATAGGGGGTAAATACTTAAGAGCTCTAAGAAGGCCTAACAAAGGCAGAAAATATAATAGCAATACTCTTAAAAACAGGGATAATAGGACTAAAAGATTAGCTCTACTAGGTAGGTATCCTAGTAGGTAGCCTAAAATGCGAATATAGCTAGCCAAGACAGACACTAAAATATATAATACTATTATACCCCCTACGTACCAACTAAGAAGCTATACTCTTAGTAGCTGGCATAGAGAACTATAACACACTACTCTTAATATAAAAAGGTCTTAAGGCGGTTACCTAGTGGCTTATTAGCTAAAATATACTAGACCAGTTTCGGGTTGCAAAGAAAATGGTAATAGAAGGCAAAGGGGTGAGCAATAGGCGCCCCCTAATAACTCTACAGTAGTAGAGCAAAGTTTGCGATACTAGCGCGTCCGTAGGCTTGTTACGGCAGCAGTGGTTCCCAAGAAGGTCAAAAAGTAAGGTAGTAGAGCACCATAGGTAACTTGTAGGCGCCTTATAGGCGAGTCCCAAAAGGCGGGGAGACGGATCACGGGGTTTTCTCAAAAGAGTTTTCTCCCCATATGTATATAAGGAGTAGTCCGCGTGGGCCCAATAGGGATCCGAATCGGACGTTAAGCAATGAATAATAAATAGTATACTACTAGGCTTCCTTATAAGATAGTTTTTTATATATAGTCTGGGGTTCTTCTGGTCTTTCCTAATTAAAGCTTATATAGGGTAAGTAGCCCATTTCTAGCTAAATAGGTGCAAACCCTATAGAGTTATAGGGTAAGGTTGCCTGAGTATAGCCTATTAGGGGTAGTAGTTTAGCCTAATTATCTTAGAAGTAGGTAATAAAGGGCCAAAGTCTTTGGTTTAAATATTAATTTACAATCTCCGTCTAACTGTTTATCTGGGGATGGTATACTATAGAGAGCTTTAGCTTAATACCTAAGATCCAGGTAAACTTATTTTAGAAAGCCAATATAAATTGCGGCCTGTAATTGGATATAATAGTATCTAGTAGTCTGTAAATTTGGTAGACGTAATAGATATACAGTTAGGCCGCCTCTTTAGCATTAATATTCTTATAATAAGGGATTAAGAACGGGCGCTTGCTAAAGCGGTTAACTATAACTATAGCTATATTGTATCCGCTACGGTCTGTAGATAGCTTGTGGAAATCTATAGAAATATACTACTAGGAGCGCTCTAGTATTAGGAGTGGTTTTAATAGTCCTAGGGTCTTATCTTGTAAGATTATAGATCTGCAGCAGCTATTGCAGTTCCGTACATAATGGTTAATATTTATAACTATTCTGGGCCAGTAATAGCGGTTGCCAATAATCCTATAGGTCTTATTTTTTTAGGGTAGGCCGTAGAGACCTAGGTATATGCTTTGGTAATAAGCTAAGTCTATAAGTTCTGCTCCTTTGCTACTACTAGCCGCTCCTAATGCTTAAGTAATCCATTTTTAAGGGACTATAGGCTAGTAATATCCTTTGCCTTTTTACGGTACTCCTATAGAGAAGGGGCTATATAATTTACTTACAGTAGCTTATTAATAAGGTTAAGTTCCATAGTATTAATAGGGTATATCTTGGCCTTTATAGGGTCTATATTTAGTTCTACCTATATTTAGGGGTTAAGGTGCTCTAGTTATAGCAGCATCTAGGTTTATAATATAACCTTTATAGCTATTTAGTTATCTAGGTCTTGTTTACGCCTTATAAGGGCATCTACATAGTTAGTTGCGCCTGGCCTATATATAATTAGGAAGTGGAACTAAGATAGGATATCTGCCTAGCGTGCCTACTAGGCCGTAAGGGCCTTTATTGTTATAAAGTATTCTAAGGCCTTATAATCTAAAACCACTTTAATAGGCTTAGGGGTCCCTTCTAGCTGTACACGCTAGTGCTAAAAGCTAGAGATAATAGCCAGTATTTCTTTATTATGGATGTGGTAGTTTAGCTTGGCATCTATTATAGTCTTTAAATAGTATGCAATAGGGTGCCATTCTCTGTCCAGTTGCTTTTGGGAAAAGACACTAGCTATTACGCTATCTAAGGCATTAGTTTCTAGCATTAAGGGCCATTCTGGATTAAAATAGGTAAGTAGGGGAGCTAATACTAGCCGTTTTTTAAGCTTATTAAAGGCCTGCCTACATATAGTATTAAAATAGAAGGGCTGGTCTTTCCTAGTAAGACGGTTAAAAGGCCAGAAGATCCTGCTATAGTTCTTAATAAAGTATTAGTAGAAGTTACAGAAACCTAAAAATAATTATACCCCCTTTACAGTCCGTAGGGGTGCCTACTAGTTAATTACAGCTGTTTTTTCTGGGTCTGCCTTAATTCTATTTATACTAATAATAAACCCTAGATACTTAGTGCGCTTAACACTAAATTCTAACCTTTTAATATTGGCCTGAAGACCAGCTTCGCGGAGCTGTTATAGGACTTTATGGATATATTCCTTATATTCTAGTTTATTCTTAGAGTAAATTATAATATTATCTAGGTAGGCTATGTAGAAGTTATTAAGGTAGTTAAAGAGTACATTATTTATATACTGTTGGTATATAGCCAGTCCATTAGTTAGTCTAAAAGGTAGTACTTTACATTTATATAATCTATAGCGGGTCCAAAATATAGTAAGATCCTTAAATCTGGGGTCTATCCTAATTTGGTAAAAAGCCTAGTAGATATTAAGCTTTGTAAAAATCTTAGCCTTACTTATATAGGCCAGTGTTTCTTTAAGTAAGGGCAGCGGATATTAGTCTTTATGGGTTATATAGTTTAGTTTATAGTAGTTAATATAGAAACAGAGTCTACCATTTAGCTTTTTTATAAAGAGGATAGGTAAGGTAAAGGGGACCTAGCTAGGCTTAATAAAGCCCTTATTAAGGTTATTAATAATATACTACTTAGTGGCCTATAGCTTGTTGGTAGATTACTAGCAGAGGGGGCTATAGCCAAGGGTATTTTCTTTGTCTGGCTTAATCTTAATCTTATAGTTATACAGTTAGTAAGGTAGGAGAATGTTAGATACTACCCTAGAGAATATATCCTTAAATTTCTAGTATTAGTGGGGTAGTTTCTGTTCTACTAGCTCCTTATCTATAAGCTTACTTTCCCTACTAAGCTAGTTATAGGCTAGGGCTTTCTTGTCTTTAATTATCCGGTTAATTTTATATAAGCTAGTTATAAAGGCAACGGTGTTAGGCCATTTTAAGTTCTAGTAGAACCCTATGGCACTAATACAGTAGATATTAACTAGTGGGAGGTTTATAGGTTTCTTTATGGACATTCTATAAACTATATTTTATAGTAGAGGGTTTATAACCCTCTTTAGCTCCTATTCCATTTTCTATAAGTTATCCTTTTAGCCTATACATTTAGTACAGCGTCTGATATTCCTTGCTGTTCTTTATAGCTATATAGGGCCTAAGCCAGCTAGCTTATTACTAACTTCCTGGGTTTTTAGTGCCGTTAGTATAACATTAGTAGTCTAGGGGCGGTATAGTATACGACCCTGTTATAAATTAAGCTGTATATCTTTCTTAAAGGCCTAGTCCCTATATATAGCATTAGCTTAGTAAACGGTGTCTATCTATAGCCGTATAAGATTTTTTATTATAATACTAATTTCCTTTATAAAAGAAGGTGTTAGGGGTAGGGTTTTAGGCTAGATAAGCTATCTACTCTATATATTAAGCTATAAGCCTAGATAGGCTAGCCATTTTCTTCCTAAGATTATATTATAGCTTCCTAGGTCCATAATAAGAAAGGGGACGTTATACTGCCTTTATCTGTCTATATAGAGGTAAATCTATAAGATAGTTATAATAGGTGGTCCTATTTGTCTATTATACCCATAAATAGGAATTAGTTTGGGCAGTTCCTTAAGGAGTATATTTAAGAAGTTAGCCAGCTTTATAGTATACTATATGTCTATTAAGGTAAAGGTATTTGCTTTGGAGTTAGCTAAAGTAGAGGTTAAAACTTAATATCTATTACAGAATAAAGTATAAGGGATAGTATAGCTTCTTCTATTAACTAGCCAACCTAGATTAATATGTGATATATTAATTCCTTTTAACCCTAGAGAGGAGTCTTGCTCTAGGGTTCCTCTTTTTTTAACCTTATACTATCCTCCTAAATTAATAGGACCTTATTTATCTTTACTGCTATTAGGCAGTCTTTTATAAAGTAGTTTTTCTGGCTATATAAGAAGTAGGCTCCTTAATTACTAAGGGCCTATCTATAGGGGTTACTGTATGTAGATTAAGTATTTACTAGACCTATAGTGGGGCTAGCTGTATAGCTAGCCGCTAGATTAACGGTAGGCAGTATAGTTAGTGCCATAGGGGTTGCAGATCTTACTAGGGCGCTATGGCCTGTTCTTATAATACTTATATTCTAGTTAGCAGAGCTTCTAGTCTTATACTGCTTAGCATATACCTTAATTTAGTGGAGGCCCTAGTTAATAGCTAGGCACTAGTCTATAAGTTTCTTTAGCGTTTATACGGTAGTATAAACCGGCAGTATAGCGCGCTATAGGTCCAGGGTAAGCTTATTAAAGAGGTCTAGTATTAAATCTTTCTAGGGGATTTAAGCCTATCTGGCTAGGTATAGAAAGCGGGTCTAGAAGACTAAGAAGGTCTCTATTGTTTTTATATTAAGGGCTTTATAGTTAAGGCGGACATTCTATATCTTAAAGGGGTCCTTATAAATGGAAGATAGGTAATTAATTATCTCTTCTCTAGAGAGGAAGGGGTCTGCTAAGTCCTAGGTATATCATAGACGTAAATGCATCTGTGTGTCCCTACTAGTGCGGCTAAAGACATAGGCCATTTTAGCTTAGGTAGTAGGGAAGTGGTCCATATTAACTTTAAGCTTATCTTATAGTTAAAGCTTCCAATTATTAAATATAGGGTTAGTTCCATCTATAAGCAATAGGGGGTCTATAACCTTCGCGGACCGCGATAATGCTAATACTGTATATTAGGCTAGGACCTTAAGGACTATAGCAAGTCTCTAGGTGTCTAATAACTCCTCGCTAGGTATAGGGGTATCTCTAGTTTTAAGCAGCTCTTAAAGCCATTTAATTTTGGCATTAGCTACTGCAAGCTCTTCTTAGGGGGGTAGGATAGTGACTATTTTACTATTAGAGGTATTTACAGGTCCTACAGCGGCTTTACCAGCTACTATATTTCTTAGCATAGTAGTAGAGGTATTAGGTAATTTCTGGTGTTTATTTATTTCCTAGGGGTTCTGGTCCGTGTATATCCTATTCTTAGGTTTCGCGTTCTATTCGTATTCTTTTAGTTCTTAGGGGTCTGTCCTATCCTTATAGTCCTAGTAATATCCTTAGGGTCCTATTCTATATCCTTATCCTATTTATGGCCTTATAAATATATTTAAGTTCCTTTTTAGGAAAGAAGAGTAGTAACAAGCTTTAAATAATGTTAGCGACTTAGTTAATTAAGGCATAAGCACAGTAAAAGGGTTGCGCAAGCCTATATAATTGTATTGTATATAAACAAGGATCTAAAGCTAAAGAAAGGAAATAAAAAAACGGAAGCACCGCTTAAAGTTATATACAATCTTCTGGTTACGTAATAGCAACTTGCTACAACTTGCCATTACGTAACGGCAGTTTGCGGCAATCTAATGGCAATTTGCTAGTGCCGTAACAGTACCTAGCAGATATTATTATTGCCACCTTCTTCTTTACTAATTAGTGTAGTAAGAAATATTCCTAATTTATTAAAGGTGACGCTACTTAATTAAATAACCTTATTCTTATAAGGTAGATAGACTTAATATATATATAAGCCTTTATAGCCAACCAATTGTCCTTTCTAAGCTCTTGTAATAAACTTATTACTTTATTACCGCTAAGGGTCTTTTTTATTAATAAGGACATAGGCAGGATAGCTATAGATCTTCTAGTTGGTGTATATAATTATAGAATTAGTATTACCTAGGGTAAGAGCCATTGCTTAAGCGGGTGGAGCTTAGTCCTTATTAACTAATATAGGTAACATATTGAGCCTATATATAGCTACCTTAGCAACTTTAGGCTAGAGCTTTAGCGGTAATTAAGTCTTAATTAACATTATCCTAACCCTTTTTTAACTAGGTGGTTAGCCTTCTCTATAATTCTATTCCGGTATACAGTGTATGGGGTAGAGGCCTTAGTAAGTATACTCTTATTCTTAAAGAAATCGGTTAAGTCCTTATTAAACCACTTAGCAGCTCCATCTAATTAGAAGCAGCTAATTGTTATCCCTATTTAAGTCTTAATTATATAGATAAACTGCTTTAAGGTAGAGGCTGCGGAGCCTTTATTTAATATATAGTAGATCCATCTAAAGCGTGTTTGGTTATTAATAAATAGTACCTAGTACTTCTTACTATAGAGACCTTTATGTTTTAATAGCCTAACTATATTAATATATACTTTTTTAAATAAGCGATTGCTACATTGTTAAGGGCGTCTTAATATTTACTTCTTGGCCTTTCTAAGGTAATTGTTAGTCACATAGGGTGACTCACCAATAACGACTACTTAAGTAGGTTATAGTGATGTTGGTTAATAGCTTGATTTTATTGGAATGAGGAAGGGCGAGGAGCTTAAGACTCCTCGCCACGCTAGTGCCGCGGCGTCACGTGACGACCGCTTACCTAATTCCCGACACTGGCAACTCTTCTTTTATGGTTGCCATCTATATATAAATACTGCTTAACTAGCGTAACAAATATCAATCCTCCTTATTTACTATTGCTACTATAATATAAGTCTCGCTATCCTAAAATTTGCCTCTTAGCACGTGGTGCTTTCTTACTTGGAGTCACGGGTGGATATCGTGTTAGTGCCGCCAAGGCGCTAATTATAAGCGAGCTAATAGCGATTTTCCGTGCCGGGTATAGAAAATCCTAATTGGCTGCTCTTAAATTGCTATATCTCCTACTCCCTTTTAACCCAACCTTTAACTCATATATATAGAGTATTTGTGTTAACGAACGTCTCTAGTGCCTTATTTGGGTTTGCCTTTGTCATTGCATCTACTAGGTTATCTTAGCCATTAATCCACTAGGTCTTAAAGAGTTCTTAACACTTATAGGATTGCTAAAGTGCCATAATATTAATTATAAGACGCTTCTCCTTTATGGTACCAAGCTTAACTAAACACTTATAGAGGGAATATAAGTCGGTGTATATAATTATAGGGATAACGGGGAGTTTAAGTTAATCTATAATTATCTTTAGGGTAGTTCCAATTGCAATTGCTATATTAACTCCGCCAACCATTCTATATATCTCTAATACTAGAACGCTTCGGGTAACGTGCTTGCTCTTAGTTAAGCTCCAATAGATAAGATTACTATAGATTGTAAAGTCATTCTCTTTAGTAGATTTATTTGTGATAATAATCTTATATCCTAGCTGGGAGCTAAAATCTTTATTATTTATAAATAATCCATTAATAAATATAAAGAGCTTAGCGGTAGGAAGACTGATAGGCACATAGAGTAGTCCCTAATTAAGATGGTTTATTTGCCAGGAAAGATGCTTATTTAGGGTAAGGACGTCATCCTTAGTTAATTCCTAGTGTTAAGCGGCAACAGAGAGATTAAATAAAGCCTTAGGTTAATAGATAGAAGTAACATAAGCTCTATAAGCGCGTTGCTCTATATATCCTTGCTTTAGAGAATTAACGTTAATAATATTAATCTTCTTGCCTTAATCTTTCTGGCGTAAAGCAATAGAATCCTTATTTAGGGAGAGGATGCATCTATTAAAAAGTAATAGTGTTGTTAAATTAAGCTTTTCCTTTAGCTTTGCTATAAGATTTACCTTTACTAGCTTATCTTCTTTAAGAGCTAAGAATTGGTCATCTCCTAAGATAATTATATTATTAGTTTACATGCCGACGATTCCAAATGGAGTTCCTATAGTTATAATAAGGAAGCAGGGATTAAATATAGAAGTAGTTATTAAGAGCTTCTCTTTATAGTGCTTGCTATAAGTAGCCCACCAATAAGTTCCTGCCTCTGCAATTCCATATAATGGCTTAAGTATAACCATAATTGTATCTTTGGGATATTAGTAGCGAATTTGCTCTAGAAGGTATGCTAGTATTAAGCGCTAAAGGCGCGTCTCTAATTAGGTATAGGCCTAAGTAATATCTTATAAATAAACCGCTATTCTATTCTTTATTAAGGAGGGAGCTAGCGTAATAATAACTCGCTAACTAGCTTGTTAAATTATAGGGGATTGTATAAGAATTACTTTCTTGCCATTATTATTATAACCTTAAATAACTAGTCTTAACTTCTTAAATGGGGTATTAGTAGCTTTGCCCTTAATCTTATTAACTATTCTTAACTTAAAGATACGAACTCCATTAAACTTAGTAGGGTTATACTTCTTAAATTTAAAGACTTCTCTTATAATAAGACTATCAATCTCCTACTTATTAGATGCTTAGAAAGGAGCTCCTAGAGTTATAATACGGCCTTCCTTTTAGAGCTATTTTGCGAGCTTAAAGTCAGCCTTCTCTTTAGCTATTATAAAGGCCATTAATAACTTGTCTCTACTCTTAATAGCGGTAATAAATTGCTCTTTAAAATTAACAAGGTATTAGCAATTTTATAATCCCTTTAGGCGACCTCTACCGCGTTATAGTTGCGGCACATCTACTATAATTGTATTAGAATTATAGTCGCCTTCTAGAGTATATTAATTGTAGTTCTCCTCTAGGGTATCCTCTAGGGTATTCTATAAAGGCTTAGAACTATTGTTTCTGTAGTAAGGCTTAACAACAGTTAAGCGGAATTAAGTGGGTCTATAGGGTATCTAAAGAGTGCAAGTCTAACTATTAATTATAATAAGTTTATATGGGCCTAACCATCCTCCCTTTTTACGCTATATACGTACCTTAGATTAGAGTGGCAGATTAAGCATAGTTAAGGTATTTAGGCCATTTCTTATTCCTAATACGTTGTTGACCTAGCGCGTAGCGTAGAAACGTCGCACCTCTTTTATTGCTTTGCAAATAGCCTCTGCTCGTTATATAATGGATAGGGATAGTGGAAAATTGTTAGTCATTTAAGGGTAGGCGCTAAAGACTAGCAATATAGGTATAAGCCTATTTGGGCCAGCGGAATTATTAATAGCCTTAACAGCCATCTATAAGATAAGCTCTTTGCTAGCGCCCTCTAGTTCTAAAGAAATAATCTTATATACTTATTATAATAGTGTGTGATATTATTTTACTTTTCTAACACTATTATGTGCCTTAATAGGGACTTCCTTAACCTTAATTTCTATTGCCTTCGCCTATTGCTAAAACTCTATAGATAAGAAGTTCCTTCCTACATTATAAATAACTTAATTAGGGGGTCCTAGGTAGATATTAATCTAGCATAATTAAAGAGTATCCTATATATTCCTAGCTAATATATCCTTCAGGAAACGTGCGGCTTAAAAGGAGGTTAAAAGGTTAACAACTTAGAGTACTGGCTTGCCGCTAAGATACATAATGTTAATAATAATACAGAAGTTGAAGTTATAGTCATCTTTAAGGGTAAACTTAAATCGGCTAGGGGACTTCTGGTTTATTTAGCAGTAATAGTAGTACTTTATAAGATACTTAATTGCCTTAACCTTAACTTTATAGCCTGCTCGCTAAAGAACCCTAAGTAATTGGTAAATAAATAGGTGGCTAAAATGATGGTGTAGTTAACATAGCTCTAATTTAGTTAAGTGGCTTTAAGCAACACTCTTTTCTAGTTAATAAAGGAGCAACTAGGGGTGACCCTATTTACGCATAATAGGCACCTAATTATCTCCCTAAACAAGCATATTCTTAAGGTTATTAAGTTTAACGCCTAATTTATCTATATCTCTAATGCAAAATAGAAACGGGGTGTTCGCGGGAATAATATAGAAAGTA
>Ga0307507_10001672_pt1 | contig 49018 bp, 8 predicted proteins | sample 7_EM_MG_FD_207223 | JGI IMG/M metagenome (GOLD analysis project Ga0307507, IMG submission 207223) | Populus trichocarpa ectomycorrhiza microbial communities from riparian zone in the Pacific Northwest, United States - 7_EM | ecosystem: Host-associated > Plants > Roots > Unclassified | place...
ATTAAGTATATAACACAGTTTTAAACACTAGCTATATAGGTTAAGTGGAATAATAGGGCGCTTATAGCATAGTATAAACAGGGACTTAAGGCTAAAGTCTAGGACGCAATTATCCTAATAGAAGATGCGGATACTCTAAGAGAGTTAATAGATTAGTTAATAAAGATCAATAATAGGATTTATTAAAGGGAATAAGCTAAAAGAGGGCAAGATAGAGTTCCACAGTTATATAAGGCGCAGAGTACGCAACGGCAGACATAGAGTTAAAAACTATAGAATAGCGCAGAGCTAATAGACCTAAGCGGTACCAAAGAAACCTAAAGATAGAAAAAGAAACTATAGAAACCTAAAGGTTAAGGATTAAATAATTAAAGAACCTAGGAGTAGAGGCTAAACTAAGGATCTTAGCAGTAGAAGATGTTTAGGCGGACTCTATAGCAAAAAAGATAGTTCAAAAATAGGGCTTATATAAATTGCGGAAAACAAGGTTATTTCGCCAGAGACTATAGAGGTAGTTAGAGTAACTACGCGGTAAAGGGAACTAGGCCAGTAGACAGCATATATATACAAAGGGATGATGGTGCACTGCAAGGAATAAAAAAGTGTTTAATTAACAGTTTTGCGTATTATTACAACAACGTATACTAAATTTATAAGGACGCTAAGTACGGCGCAAGCTATTAGCTATAGGAGCTATTATTATTTAAGTTTAAAGGAACTAATAAACCAGCTTATAGATTGGACATTAAAGACAATAAGTTTAATAAAGGTGAAGCATTTACTAATAATAAGGCAATAAAGGTAGCTTACTAGGAGTATACAGACCACAAAGAAGTTAAAACAGAAGTAGAGACTAAAACCATTACGGAATAAGGTTTAGTAACGGGTATTATAATACTATTAGATACAATTTCCATCGCTTTATAAGACAATAGGAGCAACGTTTAAAAGAAACTAAGTAAGTAAACAACTGCTAGTGCTAGCTTATTACTTAATAAAGGTAAAAGGCCACAGGCTTAAGATTCTTAAGATAAGATAAGATATACCTAAGGACCTACAACGGATAATAACCGATGGGGAAGAATAGCAACTCAGTTTAGTAATAAATAAATAAGTATAGGACGCAAGTTTAAGAACTATAAGTTTGGAGAATAAATAAGAACGTTAGTAATCCTAGGTAAATATAGTATTTAGCCTAAAGATTAAACAGTTAATACTAGGATTAAAAAGCAAGACGACTATAAAGATCTAGCTATAAGACGCAGAAAACAAGAAACTATAGATAAGTTTAGGACAAGAATTATCGCATAGCAAGAGCAAAAGCTAGACAAGAGGTTAGCTATACTAGATTATATAAGGGACAAAGCACCTATGCGAAGAGTTACTAATAGGCCAAGTACAGGAACACCTAGGGTAAAATAGTTAAATAAACTAGAACAAGAAGAGGATCTAGATATTCCAATTAGGTTTAAAGAAAGACATACTAAAGGATATTATAATATAGCAATAACAAGGTACTTTTTAATAAATAGACCATATACACTAAACCAGTTATACGGAAAGTGGTATAGGCAACAACACAACGATAAATAGGAAGACTTTTATATATAGCTAGATAAAAAAGTTGTCTAAAACTAACCCATTATAGAAAAACGCATGAGTTATATTAAAGGAGCATTAATTATAATGTTAAGGAACCTAGAAGAAGGATCTAGGGACTAAAGAAGTAAGTAATAAATCTTAGTACCTATAGCAGAGATACTAGTAGTTAGGTTAACTAAGTATAGGTTTAAACTTAAAAATAAAGATAAACTAAGAGTTAACCTAAAACATGCAGCATATTATATACTATTATAGATAGCTTATATGGATAATATGTGTAATATATATAGAGCACCTAAAGACAAGAACTGGAAGTACCTAGTAAGGATATATTAGGCACTAGAGAAAAAGCGGTTTAGAAATGCTAAGTATATATATAGTTAGCACCTAGTAGAAGTATAAGGTTAAGGGGACTTAATACTTTAACCAGGAAGATTCCTTACGGAAGAATGCCTAGATGGATAATAGTGGTAGAAGTGCCTAGAGAACACTTATCTATAGCATATAGAGGAAAAGAAATAAACTAAGTATTAGCCTAAGTTAGACTAAGTATAGGCAGGATCTAGCAGCTAATAGTTAGGAAAAGGGGAGGCGTATAGAACTAGAGGAAACCAGTATTAGAGCCTTAAACCCTTAAAGGAATTTAAAAACAACACTTAAATTTATAAGTTAAATAGCAAGATCAGCAGTTCAAAGTATTAGTAGATAGTAAAGCAACTAGAAATCACATATTACCAAAGGCAGTAAAAAGAATAGGGTTACTATATAGATAAAAGGAACACCTATATCTACTTATAACGATTTTAGGAGATTAGATAGCCTATAGAGGAGGCATTATTAATCTCAAAACAGGACCTATTTAGATAACTATTAAAGGGAGACCAGTTAGAATATCTTTTAATATCCTACCGTTGGGACAGGATAAGACAATACTAGGAATGCCTTAGTTATAGAAGTACAATCCAAAGATCAATTGGGTTATAGGTTAGATCAATATTAAGGATACTTAATAGCACAAAGTATAACAGCAAACCAAGTTGGTATAGTACTAAGTTAGAGCGATATGTAAAGAGACTAAGCGAGGCTTAAGTTATATACCAAAGAGATACCACAAGTATAGTAAAAAGTTATAGTTACTAGAAAGTGAAAAGCTGTTAAAGCATATAGTATGGGACCATAAGATAGAATTAGAAGAGGGAATAAGTCTAAAGTTCTTTCTAATCTATAAGCTTATTAAAATAGAGTTAGTAGCGCTTAAGGAGTTTATCTAGGAGAACTTACGCAAGGGATATATTAGACCGTCATAGTTATTAGTAGGATATCCAGTATTGTTTATCCCAAAGAAAAACGGAAAACTTAGGATGTATATAGACTATAGATAGTTAAACAGTATTACTAGGAAGAATAGGTATCCTTTACCCTTAATTAATAAAATCCAAGATAGGATAGGCAACGTAAAGATCTTTACAAAGATAGATCTGAGGTAGGTATACTATTAGATTAGAATTAAGAAAGGCAACAAATAAAAGGCAGCCTTTAGGTTAAAGAAAGGACTATACAAGCCATTAGTTATACAGTTTAGGCTTATAAACGCACTAGTAATATTCTAGAAGCGAATTAATAGTATATTAGGAGAACACCTAGATAAATTTGTTATAGTATACCTTAACAACATTATTATCTACTTAGAGAGTGAGGAAGAACATAGAGAACACATTAAATAGGTCTTAAAGAGACTACAAGAAGAACAGATGCTAGTAGTAATTAAAAAATACAAGTTCTTTATAAGGAAAACCGATTTTGTTAGATTTATTATTAAACTAGGCTAACTTAGTATAGATCTAAAAAAGATCGAGGCTATAGTAAATTGGCAAGAACTAGAGAACGTTATATAGTTAAAATCGTTCCTAGGGTTTTGCAATTACTATAGGAGGTTTATAGTACAATGGTTAAAGAATATTAAGCTACTTACGCAGTTAACAAAGAAACAAGAACTATAGGTATAGAGAAAGGAGTAATAAGAACTATTTAAGAAAGTTAAAGAGTTATTTACCTAGGAGCCAGTTCTTAAGATCTATTAATCAGGTCTAGAGACGGTTATAAAAACAGATGCATTAGACTTTATACTAGGGGCGTACTTTATATAGAAATATCAAAATAGATAGCACCTAGTGGCGTACTACAGTTAAAAGATAACACCACCAGAGTTAAACTATGATATCTATAACAAGGAGTTATTAGGTATAGTTACAGCACTTAAGAAATAAAAAGCATTCTTATAAGGCATAGAGAAACCATTTATAGTTAAAATAGACTATAAGAACCTTACAGGATTCCTAATAATAAAGGAACTTAATTAAAGATAGGTTAGATAGGCGGAAATACTTATAAAATACTATTTTAAAATTTAGTATACCAAGGATACAGACAATATACAAGCAGACGCTCTAAGTAGAAAGGCTAAACTATAAAGTAATAAAAAGCTATCAGGAGCTTTATTGCGAAAGGATTAAGACGGATTAATTAGGTATAATTATCCAAAGATTACAGCAACTAAAGAAAGTCAGATCCATAAATTACCAGAGAATAATTAGATATAAAAGATCTAAAAAGCATAGGCAGAGAATCCAGACTTAAAGCAATATAAAAATAGAGAAGTAATGTATATGCCTAAGTCTATTACAGAAGAGTTTATTAAGAAATTCCATAAAGAAATAATATAAGAACATAACGGAGCTACAGGCTTAGTATTAAGGCTTTAAAAGGAGTACATTATTTAAGAAATCTAGGGACTAGCAAGACAAGTTACAAAGAAATATCCAAATTACTAAAGGAACAAACTAATAAGGTATAAGCCATATGGAGGGCTACAACCTATTAAGATACCAGGAAGACCATAGGAAGTTATATTATAGGACTTTATTATCAAGTTACCAAAGTTAAGAGATCCTATTATAGGATAAGATTATAACGTAATTTTAGTAATAGTAGACAAGCTAATAAAGTGGGGATACTTTATAGTATGCACTAAAGAGATATTAGTAGAAGATGTTGCTAGAATCTATATAAAGGAAGTATTCGCAAGACATAGAGCACCAGATAAGATTATATCGGATAGAGATCCAAAATTTATAGCAGTATTTTAAAAAGTATTTCTAGTAAAATAAGGAGTTTACGCAGTAATATCTACAGCATATTATCCGCAGACAGATAGATAAACGGAAAGACTAAACTAGACACTAGAATAGTATCTAAGGCATTATATTAATCACGCACAGAATAATTAGGTATCGTTATTACCAGTTATACAGTTTGTATACAATATAACACCACAAGAAGGAATAGGGACATTACTATTCAAGGCGAATTACAGATATAAGCCAAAAACATTATTATCGCCACGTTAAGCAAAAAAGACAAGTAGCACAGCTAAATAAAGAATGGAGACGTTAATAAATCTTTATATAGACCTTACAGAAACAGCTAAACTAGTACAAGAACAAATAAAAAGGTACTATAATACTAAGAGATCTAAGGGACCAGATCTTAAGGAGGGAGATAAAGTATAGCTACTATACAAAAATTTCAAGAGTTAATAACTAAGCAAGAAATTGGACTATATTAGACTAGGACCTTTTAAAGTCAAGCAAAGAATTTTATTAGTTATATACAAATTAAACCTACTAGCCAAAATAAAGATCTACCCTATATAATATATCATAATACTAGAGCTAGCATATAGGAATATTAAGCCACCAGTCTATAAGGCAAATACATACAGAGGACAAAAGAAAGATAAATAGTAAGTTTTAAAGATCATTAGTCACAAGGACATAAAGGACAAAACATAGTATAAAGTAAAGTGGATAGGCTATAAGGAGACTACCTAGAAACCACTAAGCAACCTAGAGAACGCTATAGGAAAGGTATAGAAGTATTAGAAGAAAGCAGGTTAGGCAACATTAATAAGAAAAGATCGCTAAAGAATAAGTCACCTAAGGGGGACCTAAGAGGAGCAATTACTAAGCTACTTAGAGTTGTTTCCCTCGTAGGAGGAGAGCTAGTCCTTTTATTACCCAGCTTAGACAGACCTTGTTAAACAAGTTTCTACTCCTTAAAACAGACCTTCTTACACACTTTCTTAAGGCGAAGAAGACAGGCAGAGGCCAATAAACGGGCTTTAAGGGTACGCTATTAAGCAGCTATAGCCTCCTACTCTGCCTCCTATAAACAATAAAGCTTATCCAAGGCGCTTAAGAGCTTACCGTTAAGTTTTATAGCAGTAGATTAAACACGAGACCCTATAACAAGTTACTTAGGGAACTAGAAGACTATTAAGAGTTATAAAACGCGCACACTTAGCGTCAGAAACAGAGCGAACATCACAGAACAATTAAACGTTTACTTTAGTGCACTCCAAATAAAACAAGGGTTATTAAGATAAAGGACTCGCTATTATAACACACACTAACCCTACTTTTGCATAATAAGAACACGGAGACAACATTATCTTACTAAGTAATAGTATAGCAGCCACAGTGCGAGCACAACATTGCGCTTATAAAGAAGAAGAAGCTTTAGGTATAATAAGTAAGGATATTAACTAGACTAATTAAACAGACATTACACCTCTAGTGGACAACTTAGAGATATTAGAAATCTTTAAGGACAAAGATAAAGAGGAGGGAGATAGTATTACGGACACTTTAAGTACAATATTATAACTACTTAGGGAAGAGTCGTAGGAAGCTAGTTGGTTAATATAGGCATAGTTTAGGATGGATCTAGTGGAACTATATAACGAGAAATAGTAAGCGAGTTATATAATATTATACGCGGTATACGGAGTATACGCAGTGTACGTCTACGTATAATACGTATAACACGTACCTCACGTACAAAAGAGGATTTCTTAGGAGTATGGTTATGTATTTAAAGGACCTCAGTCCCTACCGTAGATAGTTCTCTCCTTATAGTGAATCTTAGAATATAATTGGAGTTAATCTATTAGGCAACCACTCCACCAGTTATTATTACGTTGTTATTTTATTCTTACCTATATATTTAGCCTAATAATAGAACCCACCGTAGTTCCTGCTACAAGGTTCCGTTACATAAGGGCTATAGTTTAATTATAATAGAAGTTATTTTAGAAAAATTGGAAATATTATTATCTCTTATTGGTAGGGGGGGTTCTTAGACAGTCTCTTTAAGCTTAGCGACGTGTATATAATGGGTTACGTAATAACGCGCGGGCTATCTTATAGATATCTTCTTAGGGCCTTTAAGCCCCTAAGATTCTTCCTTATAGAGTATTATATATATTATTTCTATTAGCCTGCTTAGCGTCTAATAGGTTATAAGCCCTCTTATAGCTTTAATTAAAGCTCTATTAACTACTATTTTATTTTCTAATTAACTAGTTAATATAAAGCTATATATCCTTAAATTTGGACACAGGTATAGTATAATAGAAATTTATAATAAACTAATATGGATTAACGCTATACATAATACGGTTTAACCAATTAATTATATATTATGGCGGATATGGAATAAAAAAAAAGGAATACTATAGCTCCCTTAGGGCTGTTCCTCTATTAAAAGGGGAGAGTAATTACAAAGAATGGTATTCTTGAATTGTATAACGACTTAAGCTTTATAACCTCCTACTAATAATATAAGGTACGGCTATAAAGCTACTATTAAATACGGACGAGTGTAGAGAATGGCGTTATAAACAGATAATAGGACTTGAGATAATTAAGGGCGCAGTGTTAGAATTAATTTGCGATCGACTTACTATATTAGGTAAGCCGCGTAACTCCATTAAGGATTTGCTTAATTTAATTTAATTACTATATACTGCGTAAGGTCTTGTTTACGACTACCAAATATAGAACTAATGGCTTGATTTTAATTATGAAGACTATACCTCGCTTAAAGCCTATATAGAAGCTTTTGTCTTAAGTATAATGAAATTAAACGTAGCGTTAATGCTAATATTAAGGAAGTAGGCGCACGCCTAATTACTTTATATGGTAGAAAAGGAATTCCTAATTTGAATAGCTAATTATTAAGAGGTAGCTAGAAGAGTTATAAGGGAGGACGACCTTATTATAATAGAGGAGCTAGTAAGTGACCTTGTAGATAAGAGCCGTATATAACCAGATGCCCCCAACTTTGCGATATTCTTAGTTAGTAAGAAACTAGCTAAAGACGATTAACCAAAATCTAATATAGAAGAATTAATATTAAAGGAATTTAAGCGCTACTTATATTATAATGGTAAGCACCCTAGCAATAAAGAGAGGTGCTTCTACCTTTACTTAGAGTTTCGATATTCTAAGTAGAGGCCTTATAATAAGCATATATTATATATAGATCCACCCTAAAAAGGGGCGGACACTATATTAAATTTAAATTATTAAGTTAGAATAATAGGCGGAGGCTTAGTAGAAGGCCTATTTATTAGCGGTATAGCCGTAGTTAATGACTTGGGTAATAGTAATTAGGACGACTGGTTTCTTAATTCCTGTTCTAATATTATAATAAGTAATAATTAAAGCGAGTTTATTAAGTATAAGATTTTATTACTACCTTATGTAATAGCAATATTAGGAGGGACTATCTATTATATAATTAGCAAAGGAGTGGTGCATATACCCTTATTAATGGACGATGGCAATACCTATATAGTAGCCACTAAGGCCTACTATATATTTAAATTACCTTATAAGCTCCTCTTGGAGTTATCTCTTAAGAAGCGTAAATAGCTCTATATTAGGCCGGATAAGGAAATAGGTGGCCGTACAATTCTAAGGTACTCTAATAATTTAGTAGTAGACAGAGCGACTTGCAAGAACGGCCTATATATCGTTTAATGGGCTTTAAAGCCTTAATATATTACGCATACCTTAATAGCAAAGCGCTAGATCTCCTAACCTATATCTACTATAAAGGAGACAACTAAAGCGCTATAAGCCTTTAAGAGGGTAAACTAGCAATTAACTGCTAACTCCCTCGCAGGTAGGGAGAGTATAATACCATTAGTTGCTAAAAGCGATAATAAGGACTATAACAATTAAGATAACGTCAATTCTAATAATAGTGGCGTCTACTAAATTGACTAATAGCTTAAGGGAGGTGTAGAGATAGAGCCTACTAAACTAAAGAAGGTCTCTTATACGGCAGTTATGTGCTTATCTTATATATATATACAGGCGGCCCCTCTAGAGCCTTATCCAAAAGCTCTGTATAAAATTAAGATATCGCAAATGTTAAAGGAAGCCCCGTAGTTACTAGAGGCTTGTTACTAGTGGTAGACACTAACTGTTAAGATAACTTAATATAAGAAGGCTAAGACGTATCGATTTAGTAAAAGGCTAAAAGAGTATTATATGGATATTAAGCTCTATAAGGTTAATGATATTAAATAGGGTGTGGATTAGCCAGCAGATGGCTTAATAAAGGCTTCTTAAAGGACGCCTATAAGGTAATTAAAAAAGGTATTAGTACTACTAAAGTTACTAGGGCCACCTAGGCCTAATTAGGAAATTATACTACGATTAGGGAAACCTTAAAATTAACGCCAATTGATTTAGTTCTAATTTTTAAAGGCTTACTAATACTATTTTTTAGCATGGGAGACGGGCGATTAAGTGTTGTTAAAATTCTAAAATTCTTTCTTAATTGCATTTCTTACTGCTTATACTACTTCTACTTACTAACTATAGCCTTATGGAGCATAACATAGTTATTATAGAGAGGTTTCCTATTCGCTAGAGCTTATATAGCCTAGGGGGGTGTGTTAGTAGGGGGGGTTCTTAGGCAGTCTCTTTAAGCTTAGCGACGTGTATGTAATAGGTTACGTGACAACGCGCGGGCTATTTTATAGATATCTTCTCAGGGCCTTTGAGCCCCTGAGATTCTTCCTTATAGAGTATTATATATGTCATTTCCATTAGCCTACTTAGCGTCTGACATCTCTTTTAGAAGTGTTGTATATCTATTGGAGTCGAAGCCACCTTTGATACAAGTCCATGCATTCTTAAACTTCTTGCGAAGCTATTCGTCTTCTTTGCCGTATATGTCAATCCAAGGAGACTGATTATAACCTCAGCGAATATTTCACTTTAGATCTTTAACAAGGGCTTACGGTTAAATTTTCGCGCAATTTTAGCTTTTTCCAAAAACCCGCAATTCTCCTATTCAATTTGGAGACTAAGGATAAATAAATTCCGTAGTTGGAATCAAGGCGGCTTTGCAGGCCTTGCAGAGTTAAGCGTCCTTCTATGTATCCAGACTTCGTTCTCTGGGTAACTGGCTTACCTTGTTGTTATTGACCGTTAAATACTAGGCGAGGAACGAATTCGTGTGTTGATCGATCTACGAAGAGGGAGAGACTATATATAAAAGGTGGGTGAGTCACAGGCACCCATTAGTGATCAACTCTAAGCCGACAGTAGCCGATAGTAACCGCCACGGTCGACAGTTGTGCGGAAGGTTAAGTGGGCTCAGCAACCTTTTGAGTCCGTAAATATCCAGACGGAGGCAGCAATGAGCTGCGAACGTCTGCAAAAACGCTCTTATGTTCTTTATGGTTGAAATCTAGATTGAATATCGGCAGCTCATAGCCTAGCGTCTATTTTCATAGTTATTTACCCCATCCTTGTAGTACTCAAGAGCACTAAGTATTAGAGGTATCCCTTAACTCGTCGATTTGGGTCCGTAGCTTATCGATAAGCGCCAGCCAATTAGATTAACTAGATTCGATGGCCGTGCTTAGATATTTAAAACCTTTAATATTGCTTAATTCTTATACAAAATCTCTATGCAAGCTTATCCTTTAGAGTTAAAAAGTGGTATAAGTAGTTATTTGCCGCAGTAAGGAAGCTTTAAGAGGATTAGTATATAGAATACCTAGTTAACTCTACAACCTCTAAATCTACTAAATCTACTGCCTCTACTAAGCCTTCTAAAACTAAACTCTATATATAAATACTTAATGTCACTAATAGTGTTAAAAAAGAGTATAAGAAATTTATTAAAGGAAAGCCTACCTATTACAAACGCTTTAAGTACAATGTTATAACTACTTGGAGAAGAGATAGAAGAAGCTAGTTGGTTAATAAGGGCATAGTTTAGGATGGAACTAGTAGAGCTATATAACGAGGAATGGTAACCAAGGTTATATAATATAATCTATAGGATCTATAATAGAGTATATAGAGTATATAGAGTAGATAGAGTAATAACTTTCTTAGGAGTATGGATGTGTATTTAAAGGACTACAATCCCTACCTAAATAGTTCCTTTCCTTGTAGTAAATCTTAGAATATAATTAGAGTTAATCTGCTAGGTGTTAGCGACTCAGTTAATTAAGGCATAAGCACAGCAAGAAGGACGCATAAAAGCCTATATAATTGGATTGTCTATAAACAAGGATCTAAAGCTAGAGAAAGGAAAAAAGAAGAAGGGTAGTGCCGCTTAAGGTTTTATACAATCGTCTAGTTATGTGACTGCAACTGTCTAAAATAGTAAGAAACTATCTAAAACAGTAAGAAACTATCTATAACTATCCGCTACAATCCACTGCCACAATCCACCGTTTTCTACTAGCGCCGTAACATTACCCACCCCTCCAAAAAACCCTGCCCTTAGGCTTTATATATCTATATTATGTCTATAGGGTGTTCTTATCTATATGCTTAATAGGTAGCTTATTATCTTTACTATACTAGCACTTTATCTACTTGTCTAGATACTTTAGGGGTCCTAGCTTATTAGGGTATTAATTATAGAATTCTTTAAGCTTCTAGGGGTAACCTATAAAGTTCTAGGCGGGGTACTAAGTTAGGTCTAAATTATAACCTTTCCATTAGATATAGTATTTTAGCGTTCCTTATACTAGTTTACAGGCTAGTATTTTATTAACTTCCTATTTATTATCGCCATTAACTTAAATTGGCAGTAGAGGCTCATTCTTTTGTCTAGGTAGTAGGTTATTTGTAGCTTTTTATAGCTTATCTAGTAAGAAAACAAGGTAGACTTTAATTAAGTCTAGGAGTTCAACCTTATATAAGTTGCCTTCTTTATTAAGGATCTTATACAGTCCTACCATCTTATAGTCTAGCTTATAGCTAGGCCGTTCTGTTTTCTAGTTCTTTATTATAACCTAGACCTTATTACCTATAGTAAAGTCGGGCTTACGCCTATACTTATTTGCCTACTATTCTATTAATTTTTAGGCCTTCTTTAGGTTCTTATAGGCTACTGTCTATACTTCTTCTAAGCATCTAGTATATTGCTGTGCTTCCTTATAAGATAGTTTTTTATATATAGTCTGTGGTCCTTCCAGTCTCTCCTAGTTAAAGCTTATATAGGGTAAGTATCCTATTTCTAGCTAAATAGGTGCAAACCCTATAGAATTATAGGGTAGGGTTGCCTGGGTATAGTCTATTATAGGTAGTAGTTTACTCTAGTTGTCCTAAAAGTAGTTAATAAAGGGCTAGAGTCTTTGGTCTAAGTATTAATTTATAATTTCCGTCTAACCGTTTATCTAGGGGTAGTATACTATAGAGAGCTTTAGCCTAATACCTAGGATCTAGGTGAACTTATTCCAGAAGGCTGATATAAACTGCGGCCTATAGTTGGATATAATAGTATCTAGTAGTCCATAAATTTGGTAGATATAGTGGATATACATTTAGGTCGCCTCTTTAGTATTAATATTCTTATAATAGGGAATTAAGAATAGGTACTTACTAAAGCGGTTAACTAGGATTATAACCATATTATATCCGTTGCGGTCTATAGGTAACTTATAAAAGTCTATAGAGATATACTGCTAGGGGCGTTCTGGTATTAAGAGTGGCTTTAATAGCCCTAGGGTCTTATTTTATGGAATTATAGACCTCTAGTAGTTATCGCAGTTCTATATATAGCGGTTAATATCTATAACTATTCTGTGCCAGTAGTAGCGGTCGCTAATAATTCTATAGGTTATATTTTTTCTAGGGTGGGCCGTAGACACCTAAGTATATGCTTTAGCAATAAGCTAAGTCCGTAAATTCTGTTCCTTTGCTACTATTAGCCATTCTTAGTGCTTAAGCAGTCCGTTTTTAAGGGACTATAGGCTAGTAGCATCCTTTACCTTTTTACGGTACCCCTATAAAGAGGGGGCTATATAGTTTGCCTACAGCAGTTTATTAATAAGGTTAAGTTCCATAGAGTTAATGGGATATATCTTAGCATTTAAAGGGTCTGTATTTAGTTCTGCCTATATCTAGGGGTTAAGGTACTTTAGTTATAGTAGTGTCTAGGTCTATAGTAAGATCTTCGCAGCTATTTAGTTATCTAGGTCTTGTCTACGCCTTATAAGGACGTCTATATAATTTATGGCGCCTAGCTGGTATATAATTAGGAAGTTAAACTGGGATAGGATATCTATCTAGCGTGCCTACTAGGCCGTAAGGGCCTTTATTATTATAAAATATTTTAGGGCCTTATAATTAGAGACTACCTAGATAGGCTTAGGGGTCCCTTCTAGCTATATACACTAGTGCTAAAAGCTAGAGATAATAGCTAGCATTTCTTTATTATGGATATAGTAGTTTAGCTTAGCATCTACTATAGTCTTTAAATAGTAAGCAATAGGGTACCATTCTCCGTCCGTCTGCTTTTAGGAGTAAATACTAGCTATAACACTATCTAAGGTATCAGTCTCTAGCATTAAGGGCTGTTTTGGGTTAAAGTGGGCAAGTAAGGGAGTAGAAACCAGTTGTTTCTTAAGCTCGTTAAAGGCCTACCTATATATAATATTAAAGTAAAAGGGCCGGTTCTTATAGGTAAGTAGGCTTAGGGGCTGGGTAATCCTACTATAGTTCTTAATAAAGCGTTAATAGAGTTATAGAACCCTAGGAATAACTACACCCCCTTTATAGTCCTTAGGGATACCTATTAGTTAATTACGGCCGTCTTTTCTAGGTCTGCCTTAATTCCGTCTATACTAATAATAAACCCTAGGTACTTTATATGCTTAACACTAAATTCTAATTTCCTAATATTGGCCTAGAAGCCGGCCTTATAGAGCTATTATAGGACTTTATAGACATGCTCCTTGTGTTCTAACTTATTCTTAAAGTAGATTATAATGTTATCCAGGTAGGCTATATAGAAGTTATTAAGGTAGTTAAAGAGTATATTATTTATATATTGCTAGTACGTAGCTAGTCCATTAGTTAGTCTAAAAAGAAGTACTTTATATTTATATATTCTATAATAGGTCTAAAATATAGTAAGATCTTCTAATTTAGGGTCTATTCTAATCTAGTAAAAGGCCTAACGGATATTAAGCTTAGTAAAGATCTTAGCTCTACTTATTTAGGTTAAAGTCTTATTAAGTAAGGGCAGTAGGTAGCGGTCCTTGTGGGTTATATTATTTAGTTTATGGTAGTCAATATAGAAATAAAGTCCTCTATTTAGCTTTTTAGTAAAGAAAATAGGCAAGTTAAAAGGGGCTTAACTAGGTTTAATAAAGCCCTTATTTAGGTTATTAATAAGATACTACTTTATGGGCTGTAATTTAGTAGTAAACTGCTAATAAAGGGGTTATAGTTAAGTGTATCTTCCTTATCTAGCTTAATCTTAATCTTATAGTTATATAGTTAGTAAGGTAGGAGTATATTGGACGCTATCTTAGAGAATATATCCTTAAATTTCCAGTATTAATAGGGTAGTTTCTGTTTTACCAGCTCCTTACCTATAAGCTTACCTTCCTATTTACTAAGCTTATTTTCCTTTTTCTTAATTATTTAATTAATTTTATATAAGCTGGTGGTAAAGGCAATGGTATTAGGTTAGACTAAGTTCTAATAGAATCCTATAGCGCTAATATGGCAGATATTAACTGGTGGGAGGTCTATAGGTTTCTTTACAGACTATTATTAGGCTATATTTTATAGTCTAGGGTTTATAATCTTTCTTAGCTCCTATTCTATCTTCTATAAATTATCCTTCTAGTCTATATGTTTAGTATAGTATCTAATACTCCTTACTATTCTTAGTGGCTCCCTAGGGCCTAAGTTCCCTATAGGGAGCTCTGCTAGCTTTTTACTACCTTTTTTAATCTCTAGTGCGGGTGGCATAATATAGGTAGTTGTAACGTTTCCCGCCCTAACGCCGCCATACGGCCAAAAAGACACGGAGTGCTTGCGAACTTGTCGCAAGCGTGGCGGGATCCAATATATGTACTCTTACAGTAGTCTAGGGGCGGCGTAGTATATAAATCCGTTATAGGTTAAGCTGTATATCCTTTTTAAAAGCCTGGTCCCTATATATAGTATTAGTCTAGTAAATGGTGTTTATCTATGGCCGTATAAGGTTCTCTATTATAATACTAATCTCTTTTATAAAGGAAGGCGTTATGGGTATAGTTTTAGGCCAAATAAGCCGTCTATTCTGTATATTAAGCTAAGGCCTAAATATGCTAGCCATTTTCTTTCTAAAATTATATTATAGCTTCTAAGGTCCGTAATAAGGAAGGGGATGTTATACTGCCTTTATCTATTAACACGGAGATAGATCTGTAAGATAGTTATAATAGGTAGTCCTACCTATCTGTTATACCCATAAATAGGAATTGGCTTAGGCAGTTCTTCTAAAAGCGCATTTAAAAAGTTAGCCAGTTTTATAGCGCACTTTATGTTAATTAAGGTAAAGGCATTTACTTCTAAGTCAGCTAAAGCAGAGGTTAAAACTTAATATTTATTGCGGAATAAAGTATAAGGGATAGTGCAGCTTCTTTTACCAACTAGCCAACCCAGATTAATATATAACATGTTAATCCCTTTTAACCCTAGAGAGAAGTCTCCCTCTAGGGTTCCTCTTTTTCTAGCTCTGTACTATCCTCCTAAATTAGTAGGACCTTATTTATCTTTGCCGCTATTAGGCAGTCCTTTATAAAGTAGTCTTTTTAGCTATATAAAAAGTAAGCTTCTTAGTTACTAAGGGCTTGTTTATAGGGGTTGCTATATATAGGCTAAGTCTATACTAGGCCTATAGTAGGACTAGCTGCGCAACTAGCTACTAGGTTAATAGTAGGCTAAATAGTTAGTGCTGCGGGAGTTATAGCCCGTATTAGGGCACTATTGGCTATTCTTATATTACTTACAGTCTGGCTTAGAGGGTTCCTAGCTTTATACCACTTAGCACATACCTTAATTTAATAGAGGCCTTAATTAATAGCTAAGCACTAGTCTATTAGTTCCTTTAGTGTCTATAGAGTAGTAAAGACTGGCAGTATAGCGTGCTATAGGTCTAAGGCAAGCTTATTAAATAGGTCTAGTAGCAAATCTTTCTAGGGGATTTAGGCCTAGCTAGTTAGGTATAAAAAATAGGTCTAGGAGGCTAAAAAGGTCTCCATTATTTTTATATTTAGGCCTTTATAGTTAAGGCGGGTGTTCTATACCTTAAAGGGGTCCTTATAAATAGAAGACAAGTAGTTAATTATCTCTTCTCTAAAGAGGAAGGGGTCTGCTAAGTCCTAGGCGTATTGCGGATATAGATACGTCTGTATATCCCTGCTAGTACGGCTAAAGACATAGGCCATTTTAGCTTAGGTAGTAGGGAAGTGGTCTATATTAACTTTAAGCTTATCTTATAATTAAAGCTTCTAATTGTTAAATATAGGGTTAGTTCCATCTATAAGTAATAGGGGGTCCGCAACCTTCGCGGACCGCAATAATGCTAATATTATATATTAGGCTAGGGCCTTAAGGACTATAGTAAGTCTCTAGGTGTCTAATGACTCCTTGCTAGGTATAGGGGTGTCTCTAGTTTTAAGCAGCTCTTAAAGCCGTTTAATTTTAGTATTATCTACTGCAAGTTCTTTCTAGGGGGTCAAAATAGCGACTGTTTTACTATTGGAGGTATTTGCAGGTCCTACAACAGCTTTGCTAGCTGCCGTATTTCTTGGTATAGTGGTAGGGGTATTGGGTAATTTCTAGGATTTGTTTATTTTCTAGGGGTTCTGGTCTATATATGTCCTATTCTTAGGTTTTGTGTTCTATTTATGTTCTTTTGGTTCTGTCTTGTCCTTAGGGTCCTGTTCTATATCCTTATAGATATATTTAAGTTCCTTCTTAGGAAGAAAGAGTAGTAAGAGCTTTGGATAATATTAGTAACTTAGTTAATTAAGGCATGCGCATAGCAAGAAGGATATATGCAAGTGTCACGGGACTCACTCGTTCTCACGTCTCTGCGCGTCTTTGACGTTCTTGACCCGTGCTCACGTTCGTCCCGAGACACCTACGCACGTTCCCCTACAGCCCCTATTTATACCCGTACCTGGCATACAAAGACTCTTCTTCTTCATCCAATGTCTTTGTATTAACCACGCATAGTTACGTGTACGTAGCCTTCTTAATTACTACCTCGTTTAGTACATTATATTCTGGTTCGTGCCTACTCCGTGACAGTAAGCCTATATAATTGGATTGTTTATAAACAAGGATCTAAAGCTAGAGAAAGGAAAAGAGAAAACAGAGTAGGCGAAAATAAAATCTTATCTAATAAGATTGATAAATTATTATAATTTTTCCTTATCGATATTTATTGCTTTTATTTCGATAATTTCTTGGCATTCCCCCACTTAGACCGATACCCAAAATTTCTCTACTTCTTGTAAATTATCGTACGAACTATAGCTTCAGAAGCAGACTCCTCTTATCTTACAAGTGCTCTTGACTTAATTGATACTTCTAGCACAAAAGAGGCAGGTTAGAAAAGATCTCCAATCCATGAGCACTCTCGTAAACCGGACGAAAGCGAGCCAATATCTGACTCGAAGAAACGGAAATATATCTACTGTAAATACTGCATGTACGGTGCAATATCAACAACTAACCTTTAGAATCACTTAAAGTTAAAGCATGGAATTATTGTTGAGATAATGCAAAGTTGTATAAAAGTATTAGCAAGTTAGAAGTTGGAGGAACTCTATAAGCAAGCAGCAGCTGAAAATAAGATAGACAACTTTAATTCCCACATACTTAAGAAAGTCCTTAATAAGGAAGTTATTAACCAGGCTCCTATAAATTTAATTATCGTATAAAACCTTCTATTTTGGGCTGTTAAGTAGCTAAAGTTCCATGTTTTCTGCTAGGCTCTTAACCAAGCATTGGATAGATATCTTACGACAACTTACTTAGAAGTCAGCCGGATAATTAATTAGTTACTCCAGTTATAAAAGGATATTATACAAAAATAAGTTCAGTTAGCATTAACAAATATTTATCTCTCTATTGATATCTAGACCTCTTTAAATAACTATTTTCTTCTAGCAATCTGCGCCCACTTTATTAATAGCCAGGAGAAACGGATAAAAGCTCTTCTTTGTCACGGAGCGAGCACAAGCGGTGATAATATATAGCAAAGTAGATATTATTAAGCTATGTACATAAACTGCGTAATAAAGTTAAGACATTGCGTAAGGAAAAGAAAGTAGGAAATAGGGGAAAAAGGGTATATAACATTTGCTTAGTTGCTAGGTTAACGGGTACTATACTACACATGGGCAGGATAGAGCTTAGGTGGCGGTTCTAGTAGAACTTAGTAGAATTTGGCAGTTAGAGGTCCTTAAAGTTGCCAGTTAGCAACTCCAATAGTAGAGATAGCAGATTGCGGCGGAATATAGCAGATTACTGTTAGATTGCCGTCTTATAGTTGGTCTCCAGTTATTTAGTTAGTGGAAATAGGTGAATATATGTAAGGTGTTACGGGGGTGTTCCGTAATAGTACTCCCCCTTTAAACTTAAGCATCTGCAAGATAGGGCTGTGGTAGTTCTAGGTAGAGTTTATAAAAGTCTTCTGCAGCTTGTGTAAGTCCTATAGAGTTAGCAGGTTCCTATAAGGGTTTAGTAAAACCTCTCTATTTTATAAGGTACATATATTTACGTTTCCGTTTATTGTACTTAATATTATTAACTCTTTTAATAAGGTACTTATCCTCACCATCTACTTTAACTAGTGGGGGAGGGTCTTAGATCTGTCTAGGCAGGGCGTCTAATATAGGGGCGGTAGGGTAAAGGACTGACGTATAGAATATAGGGTGGATTTTAACCGTATTAGGGAGCTTTAGTTGGTAGGCATAAGGAAAAATAACTTTTTCAACCTTATAAGGGCCAGCGTTCTTCCAATTAAGTTTCTTAGTAGATTGTTTTGTGTTCAGATTTCTTATATCTAGCCAGATAAAGTCACTAATTTAGTAGGCTGGTGCTAGGGTTTAGTTCTTATTTGCTGTGGCTTTATAGACAGATTGGGCCTATGTTATTTTGTTAGTAAGAAACTCTTATAGTTCTTCTATCTTCTTTACGAATTTATTTACTTCTGCAACTTATAAGGCCTAATAAGCCGGGTAAGAAATATTACTAAAGGGTTTAAAACCTATTTGTAGATGCTAGCCGTAGTTGGCTAGGAATGGGAAGACCTTTATAGTTTCTAAGATGGAGTTATTTATAGTAAACTTAGTAAATGTAAGCCAGTCTATCTAGTCGTCCTGTAGATACGACGTATATATCCAAATATATTGTTCTATTATAGCATTTGCACGTTCTATTTAACCATCCGTTTCTGGGTAGTATGTTATAGATAACAGTGCTTTAATATAGAGTTGGGTAGTTAGTTCTTTTTAGAACGCAGAAACAAACTGGCTGCCTTTATTAGAGATAATCGTTTTAGGGAGTCTATAAAGTTTCCATACGTGATCCAGGAACAGTTAGGCAACGGCAGGTATTAATATATTAGGACAGGCAATTAAGTGTCTTATTTTAGATAGTTAGTCTATAACTACTATAATATTTATACAGCCTTTACTTACAGGGAGTTTAACAACAAAGTTAATTAAAATATCCTTCTATCTTCGGTCCGGAACAGGTAGTGGCTTTAGAAAGCCGTTATATATCTTATATAAAGCCTTAGCTCATCAGCAGGTATAGCAGCTAGAGATATACCTTTATATTATATTATGCATATTCGGCTAGTAGTACTCCTGTTAGAGTAGTTCTAGGGTTTTTCTACAGCCTGGGTGGCTAGCTACTGGTAGGTTATATACATGTTTAAGAAGCTTAAGCTTAAGTTTATTATAGTTAGGTATAACTAGGCAGTTCTAGTAGTACAAGCGGTTTCTATAAGCTTTATATTTACTTAAAGAGATCTTTTTAGAGCGTCTAACGCTATTTTAAATTAGCTTAAGTGTCTCTTGGATAAACTTGTTATTTAGGTATTTATTAATTATAATCTGTTTAACTAATTAATTAGTTATTTCAAGGATGTATACCGTAAGGTCTTTAGCTAGGGGATTAAATAATTCAGGGCAAAGTAGGGTTTAATTACGGTAGGTATACGCTTCTTTCTATACTGGTATATCTTATAAACATTAGGTTAGGGCATTAGGTTTTTAACCTTAAACGCCTAGGCAGTATATAATTAAGAATTAGAAACAAGACAGATATTCTAACTAGCGGGCTTAACAATAACTCAGCTATTTTATAGTCGTAAAGTACTATAGATTCTTATAATCGCTAAGGACCTTAATTAGAAATCCGGCGCCTTCTAGTTCGGGTTACCATTGTTTAAAATATCTAATAATAGCTAACAATTCCTTATTGTAGATCTCGTAGTTATATTTAGCTAGACTTAGTTATTTTAAGAAGTATGCTATAGGGTGCAGTACTCCTTCCTTATTATACTAAGACAAAATGCCTCCAGTAATGTAGTTAGATAAGTTAGCTTCTATAACACTTTTTCAGTTTAGGTTAAAGTATTAGAGTACGGATACGGTAGTAAACATAACTTTTAGATAGGCAAAGGCCTTCTTACATTCCTTATTAAAGATAAAGGTTTTATCTTTTTAGGTTAGAGCCATAAGGGGTAAGACCAGGGCGGAGAAGTTATTAATAAACTGTTAGTAGAAGTTAGCAAATCCTATAAAGGCTCTTACGTCCTTAACATTCTTAGGTTCTTACCAGTTTACAATTACTTTAATTTTCTTTAAATCCATTTATATGCCGTCTATAGAAATAATAAGTCTAAGGTACAGGACTTCCATTTTATAGAATTCGCACTTATCTATATCCAATTATAGGCCAGCTCCACGCAAGGCTTCTAAGATAAGGTTAACATGTTTCTTATGTTTAGTCAGGTTATTGCTATATACTAGGATATTATTAATATAAGCAGTACAAAAAATGTCTAGGTAAGGTTGTAGGGTATTATTTATAAAGTATTGGAACGAACTTAGGGCATTTATAAGGCCAAACGGCGTCACTAAGTATTTAAATAGTCTATACCTAGTACGGAATGCAGTAAGTTATTCATCTCCTTTTACAATACAGAGACGGTTAAATACATGGATAAGGTCAAGTTTTGTGTAGTAGTAAGCCTTACTTAATTGGTTTAGTGTCTTTTAAATTAATAGGAGCGGGTACCAATTCTTAATAGTAATGGCGTTAAGAGCTTGGTAGTCCATATAGAAGCGCAGACCGCTACTAGGTTTCTTAATAAAAATTACAGGTGCAGCTATAGGCAAAGAGCTTACTCTAATAAATCCTTTACTTAGGTATTCGTCTAAGTACTTCCATAGCACTTAGAGTTTGTTTTAGGACATTCTATATAGGGGTCCAAATCCTAGCTGTTTTCCTTCTTCAAGTATAATCTTGTGGTTATATGGTTAGTGCTCTGCTAACTTATTAGCTTTTTTTTATAAAAATACTTCCAGATACTTATAATGGCATACTAGTACTTTTCTAGCAGGGTTAGTGTGCTTCTTTAGTACTAGGGCCTTTTTAATATCGGCTATTATAACGGTAAAGATTATATATTTAGGTTTCCTAGCGAGTTATGCTAACAAGGTAGCTCCAATTATATAGATATCCGTAGAAAGGGGGGTAAGTTGCCAGCTGGCAACTTCCTTTTAATTATCTACTGTTTCTTATTTAACTTTAGGTTCAGTATTAGGTACGGAGTTAGTATCAGATTTAGGTTTGGGTTCTTCAAGTATCCTTTTTATAGTAGAATACCAGTTCTTCTGGTACTTTTATATGTTAAGCTTAAGTTTAGGCTTCTGCTTAGTTTGGGGTGGTATAGTAGTTAGGGTTAGTTTATATGGTTTGGTATAATTTTCGGGTTCTTAGTGGAATTAGGTCGACTTGTTAGGTATAGGGTGGACATTAGTAGAAATTTTAGACTAATGGATCCTAGTGGATTTTTTAGATTTTGGTTTAGGGTCTAAGCAGTAAATTATAAGGCACTTCTGCTTGCAATAGGAGGTAGTAAATAGAAGCTTAAGGTTGTCCCAATTAATGGTTACCTTATATAGCTTCATCTAAGGTTATCTAAGTATTACTAAGTGACCCAGAGTAGTAACAAAAAGCCTAATTAGTTCTTTATGGTTTAGGTATTAGAGTCTTAGGAATACTATATAGGTAATACGGCCTAAGACAGTGCATTTGCTATTAAATCTAAATACATTAATATGCTGGTTAAGGGGGGTTAGGGTAAAACCATTATCTTATATAAAGATCTTGTTAATAAATCCTATACCACTAGCTCCTGTGTTAATTAGGACTTAAGCATTAGCCTATTAATTATTCTACCAAAGACAATAGTTAACAGTTATGCTGCGATTCTAAGAGTTAGAATTCGTAACATCTAGAGCATTTAATAAGATCCTAAGGCAGCGCTGTCCTGGAAAGCAACTTAGCTCCAGAACCTTCCTTTTAGAGGCAACTAGGCTAGGGTTCCTATAGAACGTCGGCTGTAACTTTATCCTTATAAATAGTGCTTACTAGATGCAGGGCTAAAGCTATATAAAGATTGGGAATAGTAACTAGAGGATTAGTGCGGTAAATGGTTGCTAGTATTAGCCGTTTATAAATTGTGTTGGGGCATAGGGACAGAGCAGTATCTTAAGATATAAGCCTTACTTCCGTATTTAAAGCAAAGGCCTAGCTTAATACGTTATTCTCATTTAGGGGACCCTAGTGGGGTATACTCTAGGGTTCCAGAGTCAATGTTTATGGCGTTAGGGTGCTTAGGCTAAGATAATAACTTAGTAGTTATTTACGGAGCTGTTGTATTGTATTAAGAAGTGGACTTTGGTGTCAGGCGTAGTATATTATTATATTGTTTATTAATAACGTTTGCGCAGGCGTTAAGGGCTCCTAGTAGGTCTACACCTATTAGGGAGGTTTTTAGTTTAGGACTTAGGGATTTAATAAGGCTATTAACTAGTACAGAGTCGTTCCAGCCTATTTCCTTTGCGTAATAATTAAATTTGGAAAAGTATACTAGAAAGCTTTTTATTTCTTAAGTTATGTAGTTTATCTTTCTCTAAGCAGTGGCTTAGCGGTTTAGGTCACTATATATGGCTTTAAGAAGTACAACTAGACTTTATACTAAATTTGGTTAAAGGGGTTTAACAAGGTTAGCTACATCTCCTCCTAGTTAACTTAGGGCGTAGCAGAATTAGTTAGCTTTAGTTAGGTAGCGGTTAACATTACTAGTTAGCTTATTTTTAAGCTAGCTTAGAAATAATTAGAGTTCTTATTATTTACTAGTAAATATTAGAGGGTCTAGTAGTTATTTGGATTGTTATAGTGCGGTAGTTAGTTTAGGGTAAATAGCTACTATAGGTTTGGGACTCTTATTTCGCGTGTTTATCTCTAAAGAAGGCGTTCGGTCTTAGGGCCCTAGTGTGGACATCTTAAGGGTGCGGACTTCTTCTTAAAGGTCCTTAATTATTTACAGGTGTTATACTTCTTATTCGGCTTATTATTAAGTTAAAGTGGCTTAGTTCTATGCGAGGGCGTCTATAAAGGACTTCTGTATCTCTACTAATTGTTTTTAGAGTGCGGATATAATGCCAGCGGCTGTTATAGGGGCTTTAGGATTATTCTACATTTTGGAGGGTAGTATATAAGGTTAATATAACATAGTGTCACAGAGTAAGTATAAGCGGTGATAATATATAGCAAAGTAGATATTATTAAGCTATGTATATAAACTGCGTAATAAAGTTAAGACGTTATATAAGGAAAAAAAAGTAGGAAATAGGGGAAAAAGGGTATATAACGTTTGCTTGGTTGCTAGGTTAATGGGTACTATGCTACGCATGGCCAGGATAGAGCTTAGGTGGCGGTTCTAGTAAAACTTGGCAGAATTCGGCAGTTAGAGGTCCTTAAAGTTGCTAGTTGGCAACTCTGATAGTAGAGACGGCAGATTGCGGCGGAATACGGCAGATTGCTGTCAGATTGCCGTCTCGTGGTCGGTCTCCGGTTGTTCAGTTAGTGGAAACAGGTGGACGTGTGTAAGGTGTCACGGGGGTGTCCCGTAACATTCTTGCTCTTTATACGGTAGCTACTTATAATAGAGAAGAGCAATGTATTGCTCTCCTTTTAGTGCTATAGAAGTATGGGATTCTTTAAAAGCTTGGAGCTATTGTTGCTAATAACTCTACGACAAATAATACACTCTATTATATAATAAGTAAATACCTTTAGGAAAAAGAAAATATTAAATAGAATCTTACCTATTAACGAATCCGGTGCCAAGGTTATATTATCAATCTAGCCGTACAGGCCTTTCTCTTTAAGGGTATTCTTAATATTAAGGATATTAAGTTGTATAAAAGAGATAAAGTAGAAGGAAGGGAAATAAGCTAAGGAGATAAGGAGAAGGAAGAAGTGTTTTAAGCAATAGGCTTACTTAGAAAGCTTTATAATATTATTATACACTCCCACGCCTTAGCTAGTCGTATAAAGGACTTTAAAGCTTATATAGGACGAAGGATCTTACTTGGTAGTTATACAAGATAGAATAGCTAGTTTTAGATACTAAAGATTGCACTTAAGAAGGAATTAGAAATTGATAAGTATATAAAGGCTAACTTTAATAAGCTTAAGGAGGACTATCTTTCTCTATAAGAGTAGGAAAGGCTTTATACAATAAAGGATTTCCTTTAACCGTTTTACCGCGCAACCCTAAAAACACAAGGAGACAAAGCAACGCTAAATTATGTGCTTTTTACTATAGATATCCTTATTAAGCATATAGAGATAGCTCTTATATATCTACTTTTCCTTTTCTTTAAAATCTAACTAATACTGTATAATAGGATGAGAACTAGTTAAATAAAGATTTTATAAGCCAAATTTAACATACTTAGGCTAAGTTTAATAAATACTACCAAAGAACAGATAACTCGCCTCTTTACGCTGTAGCACTTATTCTTTATCCTGCTTATTATACAATATATATTAAGACATAATGGAAGAAGGAGTGGTAGAGGACTATGCTTCTAAAGGTTAAAAAGCTTTAGGAGATGTACCGAGACTTAGAGAAAACCCTCTCCTTTTTTACTATCCCATTATATAAGAAGAGATCTTTAGAAGAGCTAATAGATCTTAATATATTTAATTAAATTACAAGGGAGTTTAATAAGAAAACTATTTAACCAAAGAGCTAGGATAAGTACGATAATTACTGTAATAAGGTACTATACAATATTAAAATTACTCCGCTTTAGTGGTGGTCTCAAGAGCAACAATAGAAGCGCTAGCTATAGCTTTCAGCCTTTACAATGGAGATTCTCTTAATTCTAGCTATAAGTGACGAACCGGAAAGAGTTTTTTTAGGAGGGTGTTATATAGTATTATAGGATAGAACGCAGCTTAGATCGCAGAATATTAAGAAGACGGAGTGTATAAAGAGCTAGCACTAGAGTGGGATTTTAAGAGAAGAAAGCGGTTAAGTTTATTCCTTTTTTATATATTAGGGGTATAGGTTCTAAAATTTCCTAAATTATGTGATATTTATTAAATTCGGGACGATAATTATATAATGATACGATAAGATAACGATAATTTTATCAAAGCTTATCGCTTAATTTTCGCCCACACGGAGAGAAAAAGGGTAGCGCCGCTTAAGGTTTTATACGATCGTCTGGTCACATAACTGCGACTGTCTAAAATAGTAAGAAACTGTCTGAAACAGTAAGAAACTGTCTGCGACTATCCGCCACAATTTACTGCTACAATCCACCGTTTTCCACCAGCGCCGTAATACTAGGCAATTACTCCACCAGTTATTATCTGTTTATTATATTATTAACTTTCTATTTACTTATATAACCTAGCCTAATAATAAGTCTACTATGGTATTTCCTATAAGGCTTTATTATATATTTACTACCTAGTTACAGTATTAATAAAGTTAAACAATATACCACTAAAAGCACTAGTTATAACGCTATCTATAGTAGCTATAACCTTAGGGTTAGGAGGAGATGTCAGGTAAAACCTGAGTAGATAGTTATATAGCCGCAAGGTATAGGCGACCCTGGGGCGACTTAGGGGTAACTCGCCTATAAGGTATGTATAGGGCACGTACCTAGGGAAAACCCTTTCTACCTCGCACTCAGACTCCTCCTTTTCCCTTAAGGATTTGTCTGTATATATAATATACCCTATTATTCCATTATTGAGCTCCCTATTTATATCCTCACCTTATATTTGAATTCTTACCAATCCCCTTAGGAGGATAGCCGGTTTAATTTTTCTATAATGCCTCTAAAAAGAAAACCGACGCCTATACCTAACAGTAATATGCTGATAATATGACCGCTAAACGCCTTAGGATCTAGTGTAGACAAAACCGCTAGAAATATACTAGTAGAATCTAAGCCACCTTCTAACCCTTAAAATGATTGGCTACCTGTAAACGCTAGAGACTAGTTTAACTTATATACCTAGGCTTAATAGGAGCTTAGTAAAATTACTAGTGTCCTATTAAATACTGCTAATATAAAGGAGCTAGACGAGCTGGCTAAGAAAATAGCTAACTTATAGAGCATTATTAATTTAATAAAGCCCTCCTGTTACCTCTCTAGTGAAGAGCACAAGTTATATGGCGAATATATACGCCGAACAAATCTTAACGCCCTAGTTAAGAAGTTACTACCTAATATTGGCGGTACTACTTAATAGCATTTCAACCGCTGGATTGCTGCAGTTGAGAACTAATTTAAGGTTAATGATGCTAACTACAACTGTGAGTGACGTACGCGCTAGGCCATTAAAGGTCTTGTAAAAGAGAAGATAATTACCTAACTAGTTTATTGCCGGCTAGGCACTAAAGATAAAGGTCCTTTACTATGGGATAAGTTTAAGACTATGGTCTAAGACCAGATTAGGAACCCTATAGTAAGATGCTTTAACAACGCTACTATATACTATACGGCTGTTATAAAAGAGAACTAGAGGTTTGACGTCTTCTTAGCCTATATACGTAGCTTGGAGGACCTCTTTTTATATACCCCATTTGTTAATCCTAAGCAATAGGTAGACTTTTGGTTCTTATGTCTCCTAGCCTACCTATAAGTAGAGCTCTTCCGCCAGAACTTTGCCTAATGGGTAAGAACCGCTAAGGACCTCTTTAATAAAATCCGCCGTGTAGAGTAATTGCTTAATACTATAAAGCTCGTGGAAGACCGCGTAAGTGGCAGCGGCAAATCATTGCGTATAAAGTGCGGTCGCAGTACAGGCTCTATAGAGTTAGGTTTAGGGAATATAACCTAAAAAGGGCGATGCTTTAAGTAAACGTCTAGGGAGAACACCTAAAAGCTGGAGGGCTTAGGGGACCCCCTAAACGCTAGTGCTATGCACGCAAGTTAAAAGAGACCTGTAGGTAACCACTGTAAAGAACACTAGAAGCAAGCTAGTAAAGATAAGTTAGGCCAGCTTTTGGAAAACCTGAAGCCCTAGTAGCGTATCTCTCTTAACTGCAACTAGGGCCTGATATAGAGGGAGAGAAGAAACGCATTATGGTATATATTGCAATAGATACGCCCTAGAGTGAAGTCCGCCTATATTGCTTATATAATAATGGGTGCCAAATTAACCTTATTAACTAAGATGTTGTCTATAGGTTTAACCTGCCTGTAAGCTATGCGCTATGTTTATGTAAACCTATTATACGTTTCCTTAATAGCAACTAGATAATAATCTGGGATGCTTATAATTTAATAGTTACTACTAGCGACTCCTAGGGTACCCCTTGCACTATTAGCCCCCAGACCATTTAGGGTGGCTTATTTAATAGTTATAATATAGTTCTTGGATAGGATTGGCTTGCGGAAGCAGATCTATTAATTAGCTTTTAATCTGGACAATTTGTCTAGGGTACTTCGGACCCTAAACGCCTCTAGATAGTTACTCTTAATGCGCTCCTAGCAGACATTAAGGCTAGTGAAATAGTCTATTTGCTATGGCCAGAAGATTCCCTCTTTACCCTAGTCGCGAATATAATAGAGGACCTATTGTTACTAGTAGCGAGTACCTATATAGACCCTCTAGACGTAGAAACACTGGTTATAAATATAATAGAGGACCTGTTATTACTAGCAGCGAGTACCCGTAGAGACCCTCTAGTGCCGGCGCAGATTACCTTAACTTAGGGGGGAGGTGATTAAAACCCTAAAACTATTAAGTATACTATAGTAGAGCTATATGCACTCTTAGTGCGAGTATACCTATAAAACGCATGTTGGCTGCACCCTTCTCTTTACTGGCTCCTGGAAGCACACTACTACGCAATAGTTGCCTTAACCTCTGTAGACCCTAGCCTGCCAGATATATATAAAGAGGAGATTAATGTCTTCTTTAATAAGCTAGCAAGTATACTACCTTAGAACTCTAAGTACGACCATGTAATTAACTTAGAAGAAGGCAAGACACTACCGCAGATGCCTATCTACAACCTCTTATAGAAAGAGTTGCAGATCTTATGGGAGTACCTAGAGAGTGCTCTTAAGAAGGGCTGGATTAGGCCTAGCAAGTTGCCTACTAGAGCGCCTATCCTCTTTATACCGAAAGCAGAAGGTATAATATGGCTATATGTTGACTACAGACGCCTAAATAAGATTATAATCAAAAACTGGTACCCCCTATTACTGGTTGGCGAACTCTTTAATAGGCTTAGCCATGCGAAGATATTTACAAAGCTAGATCTTTGTAATGCGTACTATAGGATTTGCATTAAAAAGGGAGATAAATAGAAGACCGTATTTAAGATATGCTATGGTTACTTTAAGTACCTAGTAATGCCCTTTAGTCTTGCTAACGCCCCTACGACTTTCTAAAGCTATATTTAAAAAGCTCTAGGGACCCTAGTGGATACTATCTGCGTAGTTTACCTAGATGATATTCTTATCTACTTAAATGATAAGGATAAGCACGTCAAGCACGTTAAGCAGGTACTGCGATAGCTCCGCGCTTGGGGCCTATACGCTAAACTATTAAAATATATCTTTTATACTAAGAATGTTAAGTTTTTAGGCTTTATTGTTACACCTAATAGTATTATAATGGATCCTGCCTACGTAAAAGCTATTAAGAAATGGCCTAAGCCTAAGTCCTATAGGGATATCTAGGTCTTTCTTAGCTTTGCTAACTTCTATAAGCGATTTATCTAGAACTACTCAGATACCGTATACCCCCTATACGTATATCTTGCATGGGCATATCGCGACCTAACGTTAGATGGGGAGAAGAAGAAGTAGAAGCGTAAGAAAGGGCCCACTAAATAGTATTAACCCTGGTCCTAGCCTAATAACACTTAGTAGGCGTTTTGCAAGCTATGCGCTGCGTTTATATAGGCTCCTCTACTTCGCCACTTTAACCCTAATTTACCCCTAATGGTGATTACTGACGCTTCTGATTATGCCTATAGCGGTATACTTCTGCAGCCTTTTAGGCAGGGAGATTAACTCCACTGGTACCTAATTGCTTATTATAGTTAGAAGCTTACTGGCCCAGAAGTATGGTATAATACGCATAATAAGGAACTACTTGCTATAGTGCAATGCTTTAAGACGTGGCGCCACTACCTTAAGCACGCCGCATATGTGACGCGCGTGCTTTGCAATTATAACAATCTTAGGTACTTTATAACTATAAAGAGCTTATCTACTTGCTAGGCCTGGTACGCCAAGGAACTGGCTAAGTTTAATTTTAAGATTAAATATAAGCCAGGCAAAGCAAATCCCGCTAACGCACTATTTTAGCGCCTGGATTATGCCAAAGGCTTTAAAGATGGCAGTAAGAGGATAGTCCTTAATGCTATGCTACCTATATTGCAGCAAAAGTTGCGGGTTATGGGCCTTGTGGGCGGCCCTGGTACTACTACACTAAACTAGCGAGTAGCATATGTGTAGTATATAAGCGACCCTCGTGAATATGGCGCTGGCGGACTAGGGTGTCCTACTATTTTCTCTAAGACCTCCTTGACTGGCCTAATGGCGTTTGACCCTAGGGAAGATCCCTTAGCCTAGGCAATGGTCCCCTATAACAACCTGGTAAGTTACCTGCGTATTGTATGTTACTTCGCTAGCACCGACTTTGCGTAGAGTCTCGTGCTATGGTAAGAGGTAGTAGTAGCTGCCTTAGCTGAAACGGCGTTTATAGAATACCCCCCCAAGTTACTAGTTAATTTTATTCGCGGAGTATAAAAAAGGGACGCCTTTATACGCTCTATATGTGATTAATTAACCCAGGGATGGGTTCCTGCTGGTAATAAGGACTATACCCTTAATAATTAAGGACTCCTAAGGTAAAATAATAAGGTCTAGGTACTAAATTGCACACTACTATAATAGGAGATCCTTAAGCGGAATTATAATGATCCTATAGGTGGCTACTATGGATTTAACTATACCTGCGAGGTAATTGCGCGGAAGTATGCTTAGGACGGCCTTACTAAAGATCTCTGTGAATACCTGGATAATTGCGATGCCTGCTAACGCTATAAATTGTGCTGTTATAAACCCTATGGTGAACTGCAGCCTTTTTAGGTCCCTACCCGAGCCTGGCGATATTACTTACTTAACTTTATTATGGATCTCCCTAAGTCCAAGACTTTTAATGGTGTAGAGTATAACTCTATCCTTGTCCTTATAGACTGTTTTATAAAGCTAGTGTGCTACTATTTAGTGTGTAAGATAATTAATGCTATGCAACTCGCAGAACTCTTATTTAGAGTCTTTGCGTAAATAGGGCCTCTAGATAATATTATCTTTAATAGGGGTAGCGTGTTTATAAGCGAATACTAGAGTACTATATGCTACTATTTACGCGTTTAATGTAAGCTTAGCACCGCATTCTACCTATAGACAGATGGTTAGATGGAATGTTAAAACTAGGAGCTTAAGGTATACCTGTGTATATTTACGAACTAGGAACAGTCTGATTGGGCCTCCCTATTTAATAAAGCAGCCTTTACCTATAACTCTAAGGTCTATACCATAATGAAGCGTTCCCCTATTAAGCTCGCCTATGGCTAGCTGCTAAATGTCCTGGATGGAGTCTTGGACGGCGTCTAAGACGCCTAGTAAGGTAGGGAGAGGTCTAAGTTAATAAATATTAAACTTGTAGAGATGCATTTATAGCGTCTATGCCTTATACATAAGGTAGCGGCAGCGTTAATAATACACGCCTAACAACTTTAGGTAAAATACTATAATCGTCACTATCTGGCCAAGTATTTCGCCGTTGGTGAACGAGTCCTGCTCTCTTTTAAGAATATCCGCATAAAACGTCCCTATAAGAAGCTTAATAGCAAGTTTATAGGACCGTTCTAAATCCTAAAGCGCGTAGGGCAGCAAGTATATAAGCTAGAGCTTCTACCTGCTATAGCACGGCTCTACCTGGTCTTTTATGTCTCCTTACTAAAGCCTTATAAGTTACACCCTGGGTTTCAACCCCTGGCAGTAAAAGAGCTTAAGGAAGGCAGCTAGGAAGTAGAAGCAATTGTCGCCTACTAGGATTGTGCTGGATAACCGCAGTACCTTATTAAATGGCTAGGATAGCTAAATAAGTATAATAAATGGAAATATGAGATAGAACTTGAGAATTGTTAATAACTGCTAAATAAGTACCGTAAGTGGAACACCCTAGCCTTGTAGCTGAAGTGTAGGCGAAAAGTAAGCGCTGCTACTAAGATATAACCTGCATAAAAGCGGAGTAAAGAATGTTTTAAGGGATTAAAGAACAAGCTGATGCTTATAGTAAGAACTGCGGCATATATATGGGGTGAAACGTAATTTATTAATATCCTATGTAAGCTACACTTTAATGCAACCTAGCTATGCCGGCGACTTGCAGGCAAAGCTATGGCGTACGCCAATAATAAAGCTTAATTTAGAAAGCACCCTTTATAGACCTAGTCCGTCACTTTATGCCAGCTTAGCAGATTATTATGTTAGAGAATAGGTCTACTTAACTGGGGTTTAAGACCTACTGGTAACCCGCTAGCAGTAACCTATACTAATAACTTATATACTATTCCATGTATATGCTATACAGATAACGCGCAAGGCTAAAGTATAGGTTAGTAGCAGATTTAATAGGTATACAGCCTTACCGTCTATAAATCTGGCTGTATGTAAGTAACCTATAACCTACCCACGAAGTATATATGGCGCTACGCCGGTATAGCGTAAGGCTAAAGCAGGGTTAGTGGCGGATTTAATAGGTATATAGCCTTACTGTCCATAAATCTGGCTATATATAAATAACCTATGACCTACCCGCGAGGTACTAGTAACCTGCCTATATAAGTAAGCTTTGGAATATTTCTGGTCTACTAAATTTAGGCGATAGTATTGAGCTCTATGGGCTCTACCTGTTAAATAGACTAATTAGGATTTTCTATGCTAGGCATGCAAAATTATTACTAGCTTGGTTAAATGCGGAGGAGTCTTAGCAAGGCAAATCTAACTAATTAAATAACTTTAACCGCTGGTCAAAGTTCCTTAATATCTTTACGCCGCGTATATATACCACCTGTCCCTCTATGCGCAAAATTAAGACGCTCTTTCCCCTCTAAATTTTTTCCTTATTAAGGTTTTTTATGGGGTTTTATTAAGGCTTAAGTATATAAAGGATTGGGGACAATCCTTTTAAAGGGGTGGGCATTGTCAGGTGAAACCTAAGTAGATAGTTACATAGCCGCAAGGTACAGGCGACCCTGGGGCGACTTAGGGGTGACTTGCCTGTGAGGCACGTGCAGGGCACATGCCTAGGGAAAACCCTTCCTACCTTGCACACAGACTCCTCCTTTTCCCTTAAGGATTCGTCTATATATACAATATACCCTATTGTTCCATCATTGAGCTCCCTATCTACATCCTTACCTTACAGGAGACACCAGTATAAGAGATACTGATTTACAGCTAGTTATAGTAGGTTAGTTATAGGAAATGGTTAATTAATTAATAGATAATAATTGGATGCTTAAAGATTAAATTAATAGAATTAGAGTAGCTAAGGTTAAGTTACTATCTATTAAATAATTCTTAGGGGAAAAGTTAAAGTTTAAGGGGTTCCTTACGCAAATGTACTTTAAGGTTATATAAGGAGTAAAATTGGCAATACCTATAGACCAAGTGGCGTATGTGGGACTGTTCTTAACTAAAAGAGCACTTAAATAGTTTAAACCTTACCTTACCGAAATCCAAATAAACAAAATAATAACTACTAACTAAAATATATGGTATATGTTTACTAACTAAAATAGGTTTGTAGAAAGGTTAATATAGATATTTAGTAACTTAAAGGCAACAACTATAGCGGAACGGAAGCTTTAGAACTTAGTACAACGCACTTTAGCAATTAAGTATATAATATAGTTTTAGACACTTATAATATAGGTTAAGTGAAATAATAAGGCGCTTATAGTATAGTATAAATAAGGACTTAAGGCTAAAGTCTAGGACGCGATTATCCTAGTAGAAGATATGGGTACTCTAAGGGAGTTAATAGATTAGTTAGTTAAGGTTAATAATAGAATCTATTAAAGGGAACAAGCTAAGAGAGGGCAAGATAGAGTTCTATAGTTATATAAGGCGTAAGGCACGCAATAATAGACGCAGAGTTATAAACTATAGAACGGTAGACCAGAGCCAATAGACCTAAGCGGTACTAGAGAATTTAAAAAGTAAAATAAAAAACTATGGAAACCTAGAGGTTAAGGATTAAGTAATTATAGGACTAAGGAGCAGAGGCTAAACTAGGGATCTTAGCAGTAGAAGATGTTTAGGCGGACTCTATAATAAAAAGAATAGTTTAAAAAAGGAGCTTGCATAAATTATGGAAAACAGGGTTACTATACCAGAAACTATAAAGGAGGTTAGAGTAACTACGTAGTAAAAGGAACTAAGTAAGGAGAACTAGGACTAGTAATAAAGAGGTTATAAGGTATAAAAGAATGTTTAGTTAAACATTTTACGTTTTGTTATAATAACGTATACTAAATTTATAAAGACGCTAAGTATAGCGCAAGCTATTAGCTATAGGAGCTAGAGTTATAAGAACTTAGAGAAACTAAAGAGTTAGATAAAGAACAGGATTAACTCTATAAGCTAGATTAAAATATTACAGTAATATACGGACAAAGATTAGTAACTATAATAATAGAGTTAGAGTACTTATTAATTAATAGTAATAAAGAAGAAAAAGAGGCTAACTAGGGCCGCTTAAACCTTAATAATATAATAAAAGCAGAGACTAAGACCACCATAAAACGCGGTTTAGTAATAGGTATTATAATACCATTAAATACGATATCTATTACTTTATAAAACAGAAAGAGTAACATCCTAAAATGATTAAGTAAGCAGATAACTACTAGTGCTAGCTTACCACTTAATAAAGGTAAAAGGCTATAGGCTTAAGATTCTTAAGATAAGATAAGATACACCTAAGAACCTATAATATATAAAAACCAATATAAAAGGGTAACAGCTTAGTTTAAAGGCAAATAAATAAGCTTGGGATGATAATTCCTAGGAAGCCAAGATTTTAAAGAATAAATAAGGTCCATAGCAATCCTAGGTAAATGCGATATTTAGCCTAAAGGTTAAAAAGTTAATATAGTAATTAAGAAGCAAAACGACTTTAAGGATCCCTTTAGAAGAAGAAAACTAAAAGAAAGTTTAGATAAGTTTAGATAATAAATTATTATATAGTAAGAACAAAAGTTAGACTAGAGATTAGCTATACCAAAATATATAAAGAATAGGGTACCTATATAAAAAGTTACTAATAGGCTAAAGGCAGGTATACTAAGAGCTAAATAGTTAAATAACCTAGAACAAGAAGAGGATTTAGGGATTCCAACTAGGTTTACAGAACGGCATACTAAAGGTTACAGTAATACAGCAATAAAGAGATACTTCCTTATAGATAGATTATATATACTTATAGAACTATACTAAAAGTAGTACTAGTAACGCGGAAATAATAAGTGGGAAGACTTCTGTATATAGTTAAACAAAAAAAATTATACTAAATTAAGCTATATTAGAAAGACAGATAAGTTACATTAAAGGAGCATTAATTATAATATTAAAGAATCTAGAAGAACAGGCCGTAGACTAAAGAGAAATAATATAGATATTAGTACTAGTAAATAATATAGTAATATTTAGATCGGTATGGGATAGGTTTAAACTTAAAGGTAAAAACAAACTAAGAGTTAACCTAAAGCACCTAGCATATTTTATATTGACGTGGATTGCATATATAGATAATATAGATAATATATATAGGACACCTAAGGACAAATATTATAAGTATCTAATAAGAATGTATTAAATAATAGATAAAAGGCAATACAGAAATACCAAGTATATATATAGTTAGCACCTAGTAGAAGTTTAAGAACCAGGGGACTTAATACTTTAACCAGGAAGATTCCTTATAGAAGAATGCCTAGATAGATAATAGTAGTGGGAGTTCCTAGAGAATACTTATCTATAGTATGTTAAAGATAAAAAGCGAACTAAGTATTAGCTATAAAGGGACCAAGTACAGTTAAAGATTAATAGTTAATAGTTAAGAAAAGCGGAGGCCTATAGGACTAGAGGGAGCTAGTAGTAAAGCCTTAGACCCTTAAAGGAGTTATAGGTAGATACCTAAACCTAAGAGTTAGTTAGCAAGATTAAAAGTTTAAAGCATTAGTAGATAGTAGAGCAATAAGAAACTATATATTACTAGCAGCAGTTAAAAGGATAGGGTTACTATATAGACAGAAAGAACACTTATACCTATTAATAACAATTTTAGGAGATCTAATAGTCTATAAAGGAGGTATTATTAATCTTAAAACAGGACCTATTTAGCTAACTATTAAAGGAAAAAAGTTATAATATCTTTTAATATCCTACTATTAGGAAAGGATAAGGTAATACTAGGAATACCTTAGTTATAGGAGTATAATCCAAAGATTAATTAGGTTATAGGTTAGGTTAATATTAAAGATATATAATAACGCAAGATGCGACAGCAAACTAAAATGGTATAGTACTAAGTAGAAGTAATATATAAGGAGACTAAGTAAGGCTTAAGTTATATACTAAAGAGATATTATAAGTATAGTAAAAGACTATAGGGCCTAGAGAGTGAAAAACTATTAAAGTATATAGTATAGGACCATAAAATAGAGTTAGAACTAGGAATAAGTCTAAAGTTTTTTCTAATCTATAAGCTTACTAAAACTAAGTTAGTAGCGCTTAAGTAGTTTATTTAGGAGAACTTATAAAAGGGATATATTAGACTGTTATAGTTATCAGCGGGATATCTAGTATTATTTATACCAAAGAAGAACGGAAAACTTAGGATGTGTATTAACTATAGATAGTTAAATAGCATTATAAGATAGGATAGGCAATGCGCAAATCTTTATAAAGATAGATCTAAGGTGGGTATACCATTAGATTAGGATTAAGGAAGGAGATAAATAGAAGGCAGCCTTTAGGTTAAAGGAAGGACTATATAAGCTGTTAGTTATATAGTTTGGACTTATAAATATACTAGCAATATTTTAAAAACAAATTAATAATATATTAGGAGAATATCTTAATAAGTTTATTATAGCATACCTTAATATTATTATTATTTACTTAATAAGCGAGCAGGAATATAGAAAATATATTAAATAGGTCTTAGAGAGACTATAAGAAGAAAAGATACTAGTAGTAATTAAGAAATGCAAGTTCTTTATAAGGAAGACTAATTTTATTAGATTTATTATTAAACTAGGAAAAATTAGTATGGACCTAAAGAAAGTAAAAGCTATAGTGAGTTGGCAGGAACTAGAGAATATTACGTAGTTAAGATTATTCTTAGGGTTTTACAACTACTATAGAAGGTTTATTGCATAGTAGTTAAAAAACATTAAACTATTTATAAGACTTATTAAAAAGGAGGAACTATAAATATAGGGAAGTAAATAGAGGAAGCTGTTCTAGGAGCTTAAAGAGTTATTTACCTAGGATCTAATTCTTAAGATTTACTAACCGCAGCTAGATATGGTTGTGGAAACGGATGTATTAGACTTTGTATTAAGAGCATGTCTACTATAAAAACACCCAAACGGATAGTATCTAGTAGCGTACTATAGTTAGAAAATAACACTAGTAGAACTGAACTATAATATCTATAATAAGGAGTTATTAGGTATAGTTACAGCACTTAAGGAATAGAGAGCATTCTTACAAGGCATAGAAAAACTATTTATGGTTAAAACGGACTATAAAAACCTAATAGGATTCTTAATAACGAAAGAACTAAATTAAAGATATGTTAGATAGGGGGAAATGCTTATAGAATATTATTTTAAAATTTAGCATACTAAGGGAACTAAAAAAGCAAGAGCAGATATACTTAGTAGGAAGGCAGAGTTGCAAAATAAAGAAAAGCCATTAGGGGCAATATTACGCAAAGATAAAGACAGATTAATTAGGTATAATTATTCTAAAATTATAGTAATAAAAGAAGAGAAGACCTATAAGATACTAGGAAGTGTGTAGTTATAGAAGATCTAAGAAGTATAAAGTAAGGATCTAGATTTAGAGCAATACAAACACCGTAAAGCTATATATATGCCAAAGACAGTCGCAAAAGAGTTTGTAAAAGACTTTTATAAGGGAATAACTTAAGGACACAATGGGGTTATAGCCTTAGTATTACAACTTTAGGAAGAATATATTATTTAAGGAATTTAGGGATTAGTAAGATAAGTTATAAAGGAATGTCTAGACTACTAGAGAAATAAACTAATAAGGCATAAGCCGTATAGAGGGCTATAACCTATTAGAATACTAGAGAGACTATGGGAGGTTATATTGTGGGACTTTATTATAAAGTTACTAAAGTTAAAGGACCCTATTACTAGATAAGATTATAACGCAATCTTAGTAATAGTGGACAAGTTAACTAAATAGTGCTACTTTATAGCATGTATAGAAGAAATCTTATTAGAAGATATAGCTAGAATCTATATTAAAGAAGTATTTGCAAGATACAGAGCACTAATAAAGATTATATTAAATAGAGATTTAAGATTTATAGCAGTATTCTATAAGGTATTTTTAGCTAAATAAGGGGTTTAAGCGGTAATATTAATAGCATATTACCTATAAACGGATGGCTAAATAGAGAGACTGAGCTAAATATTAAAATAGTACCTAGGATATTACGTCAATCACGCGTAGAACAATTGGGTATCATTGTTACTAATTATATAGTTTATATATAATACTACACCGCAAAAAGAAATAGGCATATTACCTTTTAAGGCAAATTATAGATATAAGCCAAGAATGTTGTTATTACTATAATAAGTAAAGAAGATAAGTAGTACAGCTAAGGAAAGAATGGAGAACCTAATAAATCTTTATAATTACCTTAAGGAAATAGCAAAACTAGTACAGGCAAGGATAAAAGAGTACTATAATGCTAAGAGATCTAAGGGACTAGATCTTAAGGAGGGAGATAAAGTATAGCTACTATATAAAAATTTTAAGAGTTAACAACTAAGCAAGAAATTAGACTATATTAGTAGACTATATTAGGCTAGGACCATTTATAGTAAAAGTAAAAATCTTAAAAGTTATATATAAACTTAACTTACTTAAGAAAATAAAAATCTACCTTATATAATATATTATAATGCTAGAACCAGCATATGGGAATGTTAAGCCACCAGTCTATAAGGCAGACATATATAGAGGATAAAAAGAGGACAAATAGGAAGTTATAAGGATTATTAGTTATAAGGACATTAATAACAAAATATAGTATAAGGTTAAGTGGATAGGCTATAATAAGACTACTTAGGAGCTACTAAATAATTTAAAGAATACTATAAGAAAGGTATAGAAGTATTAAAAGAGAAAGGGTTAGGCAGCATTAATAAAGAAGGATTACTAAAGAATAAGTCACCTAAGGGGGACCTAAGAGGAGCAGCTACTAAGGTATTTAGAGTTGTTTCCCCCTCTACTAAAAGAGGATCCATTCTTTCATTGCTAAGCTCCTAAAGACCTTATTCCACAAGTTTCCACTCCTTAAAACGCACCTTTTTATGCACCTTCTTAAGACAGATTAACTAAGTAGACGCAGTAAGACGAGAGCTAAGAGCTCGTTATTAAGTAGTAGTAGTCTCTTACTTAGCGTTATAAGAACAATAAAGTTTAGCCAGCGCTATTAAGAGCTTATTATTAAGCCTTATAGCAGCAGATTAAACCTAAAACCCTAGCAGTAATTAATAAGGGTACTTAAAGACTATTAAGAACAATAGGATATATATACTTAACATTAAAAATTAAGTAAACGTTATAGGACAACCGAATATTTACTTTAGTGCACTCTAAATATAAAGAGAGTTGCTAAAATAAGGGACTTGCCAACGCAACATAAACTAACCCCTCTTTTGCATAATAAGAATATAAAGACAACATTATCTTACTAAGAGATAGTATAGCAGTAATAGTATAAGACTAATAAGCTGTATAAGAAGAAGAAGAGGCTTTAGGTATAATAAGTAAAAATATTAACCAAATGTAAGGCTATTGCCTAGGTGTACGGTAGGGAGCAGGCAAGCCGAGCATGAGTCACAAGGAGAGTCGATGGAAGAGGACGATATGGTAAAGAGTAGGTATGGCAATACCCTGAGTACAGAGACGAACCGATGAGGAGGGAAGGGCTGTAAGCCCAAGGGAGCTTATAAGGAGGTGCCAAGGGCTAGCCAAAGGCTAGCCTTGGCAGCCGCCAAAAGATCCCTTACACCAAATTAATTAGACGGACATTATACCTCTAGTAGAAGACTTAGAGATAGTAGGGATCTTTAAGGACAAAGATAAAGAGGAGGGAGATAGTGTTATAAATGCTTTAAGTATAATATTATAACTACTTGGAGAAGAAATAGAAGAAGCTAGTTAGTTAATAAGGGCACGGTCTATAATAGAACTAGTAGAGCTATATAACAAGGAATGGTAACTAAGGTTATATAATATAATCTATATAATCTATAGGATCTATAGGATCTATAGGATCTATAATAGAGTATATAGAGCAGACAGAGTAGATAGAGTAATAACTTTCTTAGGAGTATAGATGTATATTTAAAGGACCACAGTCCCTACCTAAATAGTTCCTTTCCTTATAGTAAATCTCAGAATACAATTAGAGTTAATCTATTAGGTATTTACTCCACTAGTTATTATCTATTTATTATATTGTTAACTTCCTATTTACCTATATAACCTAGCCCAATAATAAGTCCACCGTGGTATTTCCCATAAGGCTTCGTTATACTACCTTAATAAAAGGCACGGCTCTTAACTAGTGACTTAATTTAACTTACTAAGCCAACTACCTACAACTCTTTTAGATGGCTATTAATATATTATCTATTCTATTTATATTAGTAGAGGCTAAGTAAGTGCTTTTAGATATACGGCAAACAGTCTTATAAAACCGTATATTATTAGAAAGTATAAATATTAAATATAGAGAGTGCTTAAAGAGTTGGCTGCTTAGTAATATTATAACTAAGGGGAGGCTTATAGCGGCGAATATAGCAATAGAAGCTCTTATACACTTAGTAGATTAGGGAGAGCCTAATAAGGCAATACTAACTACACCAAGTTAAGGATCGCGAAGTTAATAATAGTGATAAGAGTAGAGGTAAGAGTAAAGGTAAGAGCGGAGGTAAGAGAGAAGGTAAAAGAGCTGTATAGAGTCTAATTATAATTAGAACACTATATTAAGGCTCTATATATACGCAATCCGGATTTAATATTTAGTAATCTATTTAATATTAAAATCGTCTTTAATATTAACTTTAATACGGCCTTATATTGATATCAAATATTAATAAAAGCACTGCACTATATGGTTTATTATTTTAGTTTTAAGGAAATTTTTATTTTATTAGCAATCGCTAGTTAAAATCGGCTAAGTTCCTTACTAGGCTATATAATATACTAGTAGTTACTTAGCTAGCTAGGTAGTATTAATTAAGTCTACGAAAATCAAAATGCTATAGGTAAAGCTATTAGATATATATATAATAGTATATATAGAGAATTAGCAGTATTACTAGATCGATATTACTGCTGTCTATGGCGTTAATTAATTTTTTAAAGTTTTTAAAGTTTTTTTAAGGGTAGAAATATCACTTATATAATTATTTATTGCTTAACGTCCGATTCGGATCCCTATTGGGCCCACGCGGACTACTCCTTATTTACATATAGGGAGAAAACTCTATTTGAGAAAATAAGAAAACCTCATAATCCATCTCCCCGCCTTTTGGGACTCGCATACAAGGCGCCTACGAGTTACCTATAGTGCTCTACTACCTTACTTTTATGACCTCCTTAGGAACCACTGCTGCCGTAACAAGCCTATGGACGCGCTAGTATCGCAAACTTAACTCTACTACTGTAGAGTTATTAAGGGGCGCCTAGTACTCGCCCCTTTGCCTTCTATTACTATTTCCTTTATAACCCGGAACTGGTCTAGTACATTTTAGCTAATAAGCCACTGGGTAACCGCCTTAAGACCTTTTTATATTAAGAGTAGTGTATTATAGTTCTCTATGCCAGCTACTAAGAGCATTGCTTCTTAGTTAGTGCGTAGGGGGCATAACAGTATTACGTATTTTAGTGTCTGTCTTGGCCAGCTATATTTATATCTTAGGCTACCTACTAGGACACCCACCTAGTAGAGCTAATCTTTTAGTTCTATTATTCCTATTCTTAAGAGTGTTGCCATTATATTTTCTACCTTTGTTAGGCCTTCTTGGAGCCCTTAAGTGTTTACCCCCTATAGCGTTAACTATACTACGGCTTAGGTTCTTCTTGCCTAAGACAGCCTCTGTACCTTTAACTCCTATACGCCTCTCCAGTATTGGTCCAACCAGTGTTATATTATGGTAGATAGTTTCCCAGTGCTCTTTTATGCTCTACTTTAGCTCCTTTCTCTCTCTTGCTATTATCTTTGCTAATTTCTTACGCGTCTCCCTTCCTCCTCTATATAGGCCTGGGCCCTAACACGGCACTATTCTTCTTCTACTTTCTTTACCTGTTTCTCTAATATATCTTCCCTACTTTGGGGTTGTTAGTTTGTTCTCCTATAGGGCACCCTAGGGTTACTCTATAGTTTGTTTAGGCGTGTCTTAATATACTTTATAATATTAGAGTTACGCTCCCTTTACACCCTTTATATTATAGCGGCTTCAATATATAATTATAGGGGGGGGATATTAGCTTCCTTCTTAAGCAATACTATAGCCGTTCGCTTATACCCGCCTGTTATACTCCAGAGACAAGCTATTTAGACCTTTTAGAGTGGTTTAAGGAGTAATTTAGGGGGGCCTTTCTTGGATTCTCCTATGGCCCAAATACTAGATCTATACGTTATAGTTAGCCGGACAACTGCTATATATAGTAGGCGTAACCTCTGGAAGCATGGACCCTATATAAAATTAACAATCCTAGACATTATAATATACTATACTTAGCCCTTACGGGCCGCTTATAATGTATATGCGCTTTACTGGAGCTTACTATCTACCTATACTCCTAATACCCTTAGGCCTTAAACTGGTTAACCCCTAAAGCCTTAAATATAAATTGCATACTAGAGATCTGCAGATTGGTTATATTTTCTTATAAAATAGATTAGCTAGTATTTCTCTAGTAAGAATTAGACTCTATATTATCTTACCCATTCTATATAGGTATTATAGGCTTTCTCTAATATTCTGCAATTCTCTACGGCTATTAGGCCGTATATAATTAGGTTTATATTATTAATAAAGCCTATCCCCTAGGTCGCCCCTTCCTTAAAGGAGTCAAGTAGGTTACTTATAAAGAAAAGGAAGAGTATAGGCGAGAGGGGTAATCCTTATAGTATTCCTGTTATAACTATAATAGGGGGGCTCTGGTATCTACTAAAGACTAGTAATATTTCTTTCTGGCCTATAAACCCTTAAATAAATTATACAATCCATTCTAGAAAGCCCTTTGCCCTAAGGATATATAGGAGGCGCTCGTGGGGTATATTATTATAGGCACCACTAATATCTAAGCTAAGCATTAATACTACAAAGTCCCTTCGCATCGCCTATACAGACTTAATAGTGGTAGCGAGTAGCGTAAGTGCTAATAGTGTTAAGCGGTTCTTTCTTGCCCCTATTTAACTTTATAGTAATAGGGTGTATTCCTTAGCCGTATCTGCTATACGGTCCGCTATTACCCTTTTTAAGATTTTGCTAAGGGTATTTTCTAAGGCAATAGGGCGGTAGCTTTCTAGGATTAAGTAATCTACTTTACCTTCTTTTTATAGGATAACTGTTGTTATAGATCTTCCAAGTCGCGGGTAGTAGCCTATAGCAAAGTATACTTTGGCTATATCTATAAGCTAAGGTGCTATAAGTGGTCCACAGGTTTTTAAGGCCTTATTTAAAATTCTATTTGGTCCTAGTGCTATATTATTTAAAAGGCGGCTAATAGTTCTAGCTATTTCCTCTATTATTATGTCGCTGTTAACCCGCAGGCGAGTTACTAGTATTTCACCCGTAATATTACTAAGGTCTGCTAGAGCCGGTTAGGGGAAGAACTTTTTTATAAGAATCTTTACCTTCTTATTATTATTATTAGTGGCCTATATTTCCCCTACTCTTTATAGGGGTAGTAGGTATAGGTCTTCTACTAAACGCCCTACCTTTTTCTTTAACCATTTTGCCATGGCCTAAAGGCCCTTATTATGGGGGAGGCTCAGGTTAAAAGTGTGCTTATTTATAAACTATCTCCAGTTGTTCCTTACTTCTTTTTTTAGGGTATTTTTTAACTAGTTTCTTATGTCTTTATATTATCTCTTATCTTTAGGGTTATAGCTGCTTGTGTATTTCCTTCTTGCTTATTATTGGCTAGTAATAAAAACCGCGCATTATACAGACCACGCGTATTATGTATAGGGGCCCGGTTTTAAGACTAGGCAGTGCTCTTCTAGCCTATTTTTAATTACTGCCTAGATCCTTTCTAGTTTTTAGTTAATTTCCTTAGGGGTGGCTAATAAGCCTCACTTATTTAGTATTAGGTGGATTTCTTCTAGGTCTTAAAGTTATTATTTAACTATACTAAGGAAACTGTCTATCTTAAGCTTCCTTATTGCGTATCTTTTACTGTTTAGTTACGCCTTAATATCCAGATCTAGTTATATCTAGATAGGGATATAGTCTAAGGCGAGTGCCTATTCTTCTTTAGGGTTATACCTTTTAAGTCTCTAGTATAGGCCTTCGTCTATAAATATAAGGTTAATTGTACTTCTGGCAGTACCTTATTACCATATAATTGCTCCTGGGGGGTAGCTAGCTTAAGGCCCCAGATATCTATAGCTCTTAGTAAGCACTCTACCTATTAGTTAATAGTAATATAGATACCTCCCTACCGCGGGTAATAGAGGTTTATATCTCCTAATAGAATAAACTCTATGCCTTTGGTTTCTAGTAAGCTTATTACCAATATAATATTCTCTGTTTATAGGACGCCTTCGACCCTAGGGTTATATATATTAATAATTTATACCGGTCCCCTATATATCTAGATTGTTATAACTGCAATATCTAGGTTAATTGCCTGCTATAACTATAAGAATAGGCTAATAGCCTTACTAATTATAAAGCACACGCGTATAGCTGCTTTTGGTTCGTATAGGAGCTGGAATCCTTAGGGGCAGTATATTAATTGTATATAGGTATTATAATACGGCTCTTATATAGTAAGGATATAGTGTTTCTCTAGGTTTAGACTGTCTAGTAGGGGCCTTATAAGACGGTGGTTTGTATTGCCGCAGTTATACTATATAATGGATAGGTAGCGGACCCCTGGTAAGGGTCCTTTATCTTTTCTTTATTCCTCGCTTCTTCTATTTCTACTTTCTCTAGAATATTTAGAACTTTTATCTCTTATATCTACACCCTAGTTGCTACTTATTTTGTATAGAGCTTTCCATTCCCGTATTTTATGTTCCTACTAGCGCTTCTATGTCTAAATCTGTTATTATCTCTGGTTCTTCCCCTAATCTTACTAGTTGGCTATATGCCCTTTATAGGTCGGCTGTGAATATTATATTTACCGCGTTAAGTCTAATTCTTAATTATCCTGGTCTTAAGCTTGCTATAGATGTCTATAGGGGTCTTCCTATAGGGCGTTCTCTCCCTTATATACCCTATAACCCTTATGTCCCCTATAACCCTTATGTCCCCTATAACCCTTATGTCCCTATTCGGTCTGGTGATATTACGCAGCGCCGCTTCTAGCCTGTTAAGGCTTGGGATGGCTGGCCTAGCCCCCTATTACTAAAGGTAGGAAACGCTGGGAAGGCACCTATGTCCCCCTAGCTTATCGCCTGTTATTTCTATTTATATAACCTAGCGTGCAGTTATTCCTACAGCTGTTAAGCCCTTGCCTTCCATCTCCTGTATTTAATGCAGTCTTCTCTCTCCTACACCTTGTGTATACTTCAGTGGCAGTTTGCGCATTTTGTTTAGTCTTGGTTTAAGTAGTGTCTTATATTATAGGGGCCTGCACAGTGGCCGCAGCACACCTGTGCTGCGCATGTGGTTTGGGTGTATCCCTATTATACGCAGCAATAGCATCGTTCTAGGCGTAGTCTGTGGTTATAGAGTCTTGTGTTATATATAAGGCCATTTATAATTATTCCTTTTTAGATAAGGAGTTTTTGCATTCCTGGTGTATATGTACTGACAATAAGGGAGCCATGCGTTCGTCCGGCGTCTCCCTAGCGAGTCTCTGGCGACCCTTATATCCTCTTATTGTTCTCGTTGTATGCTTAGTTTGCATTTTCCTATTAAAGCCATTGGATTTGGGTGATCTCAAGTCCTAGAATAAGGCGTTCCGTTTGTCTTACTATCTCCTGTATAATTGCTGTATTATCCGCCTGGCGTCCCTTTTCTACCCTAAGGCTTATGGGAACCGCTAGGACTTCGACTAGGTAATCCTCACGGAGTACTTTTATGCCAATACGTTCACCTAGCCTATCCCCTGCCCTTACGGCTCGTTCCTTTGCCTGTTAGTCCTTTAGGGTAACTCTAATGTCTCCGCTCCTGAGGTATTGGACTATAACAGCGTTGTGGACCTCTTTGCGAATCTTTATAAGGACTTCTGTTTCTGATTGTCCCCTAAGCCCCTCTACTTTTTCTGTGTTTAGTCGTATTGTGATTGTGTGCCCGGTTGTTGTCTTATGGGGGGTGGGTTCCCTGTGCTGTGGAAGCGCAGCTACGGCGGCCCAGGTGCGGTTCGCCGGTGAGGGGGGGTTTTATTTGTTTTCAATTTTGCTTAGCCGTTGGAGGATTTGATCAAGGGTTTGCTAGAGGGGCGCCTGAGAAATGTCACTTATATAAGAAGCCACGTAACTATAATCTAAAGATTATATATTACTTTTAATTTAAGCTTAATTTAAGCAGGGCGCCTTAGTCACTACAATAGATTTTCTTAATTAGATAACCTTACTAAGGAGGTCTTCCTAGAAAACTTCATGTCTATATATATACCAATTAAATTCTATACTCTAAGGCTTAAATTAAAGTTTTTAGGTTAATTAAGGCTTTAGATCGGCTTATTAATTGTAAACTTAGGTTAAATTTTTTGTTAGAGGGCGTTTAACAATCTATATATTAGAACTAAAGGATAACAAGAAATAGATAAAATTTACTAAATTTAATCTCTTTTTTTTACTACTTTATTTTATTTTATAATATCTTATATAAAGAAAAGTATAAATAGAGAGGGTAGAAAGGAGATACCTAATTAGTAGGGAAGCTAAGGACATTGGTAGATTACTTGCTTATTTAGTAGCAGATAAAAAAAAAATCAATTGATATGATATGATATGATCTCGTGTATCGTATCAATCGTTATCGATTAGATTTTTGCCCACCCTCCCTTCTCAACGTCTCCAGTCTTCTTTCTGGTTCTTCTTACGCATAATATCCAGCCACTCCCGTCTAACTCCCTCTGATGTTTCCGCATTATAACAGTGCCGAGCGTTCTTTTTCATCCAATCCATCCATCCTTTCCCTCCTTTCCATGACAAAAACCAAATCAGAAAATATGTCGGTCCACAAACGGCGACCATGACAATAGCGAAAACATATATCTTTGTAGAGGCCGGTAGAATGCTCTGCATACCAAATATTGATGTAGAAAAGCTAGCAGGGAGAAAGAGCATTGAGATATATGTTAGAATTCGGATATTGTTGCCTTGCGTGACGGTTGTTCGAGCTTCCAGGACCGCAGAGGCATTGAAAAGCTAGATAGGCGTAAGCAAGATAGAGAAAGTAGAGGAGAGAGTAATGATAATACGCACTCCATCACGCAATGCAATTATTTCCTCTTGCTTGGCACCATTTTCTTTTATCAAGTTCTTCAATTGCTGTATCTGACTTTCGATAGCCATCAAAGAGGATATTATTGCCTTTCTTTTCCCAGTGTCATCATCTGGGGATTTATATGGCAGTCTTACGGCGTCTTGTTCAGCGCGCAGAATGCGCGATGTGTTGGAAATTTCCCATGAAGTTAATATCGAGTCTATACAGTCGTTAATGATACGAAGCGATTGCAAGGCCCAGAAATAAGTCCGCGAGTTGGTGTAAGACCCGTCCTCAAAGAGCACAGACTCCCTAAGTTCTCTGTCGAAAAGGAAGTCATCCTGAGCGGTTAGAACGCAGTCAAGTAAGGGCGCTAAAGAGTTTCAACGGCAACTTACCGACGGCACTGCTATTGCGGATATTTGAATAGAAATGTTGCGAAGAGCTCTTCTGACCCCTGTTAACTCTTGATTGACCCCCCATAAGTAGGCCTGCACTCCGCTGAGCAGTGACGGTAAGGGCTGAGGAGCCTGCTGTTCACAAGAATTGATTAATAGCCTCCACGGATTTGCCACAGTCGGCGCGTGATCTTCACTCCCATTGTCTTCGAACTGGAGCGCAACTGATGAACTTCCGCGGCATATGTTGAGGCCTTTTTTCTTCTCGTGAAAACCCCCGGAGATTTGACCGGGATAACTTTCTGGCTCACCAGAGCTTAGATAGTAGTACTTCATGCAGAAGAACCACCGATCTCCTCTACCGACAGTTGAATCTGGGTGGTAGCAAATAGATGGACCCCGACTGATAAACGTGGAGAGAGCTCGTTCGATGTCGAAATGATGCCCAAGAGTTACGATCAGCTGTAGAGTAGTGATGGACGTAAGCCAATGAATCTGTACTACTCTTCCGAATACTCCACACGATTCAAAGCCCCTCTGCTCAGGGTTCTTATTGGATGCATTTGTTGACTACCAGAAATTAGCCACTGAACTCTCTAATTTACACCGATTTCAAGAAATAGGCCAACCTTTAAGGCTAACCAAAGCCGATGGGCCGATGTTGTCCATATCTCCGATACTTTGTCCCCATTGGAGTCAAAATCTACTATATTGTTAAGAAGATCGCCCTGAGAGGTTCCTTGGAGTTCCGTTTCGATTAAAGTTCCAACCAAGGTGGGATCGGCTTTAGCCAAAGACTCGAGAAGCTGTTCTATAGCTGAGAGCCTGAAGTTTCCCTTGAGATAGGAACGCATGTAGGAAATCAAATCGCTTTCATTAAATTCTTCTTTTTGCAATACCGATCGAGTTGTATTCTTTCCTCCACAGGCTCTGATGGTTGGGTCGACGACGGTTGTGGGAATGTTGTCATGATTGTCATGGGTAATGTCATCCATTCTGGCAGCGACTGGAGGTGCGCACTCGTCGGAACCTGTCTACATCTCCCTACCTGTCGGAAGAACGAGGTCTTGGGCAATCTCAAGACAAACGTTACCTCAGCATTACCTCAGCAAGCTCAGACCATAGAATCAATTAGCGGACATACGTATATCCGCAAGCGGATATCGCTAACCTTTTTTGTCAAAAAGTTGATTCTATGGTCTGAGAGACTTTCGCAAGGTTTCTTA
>Ga0307507_10001673_pt1 | contig 49014 bp, 6 predicted proteins | sample 7_EM_MG_FD_207223 | JGI IMG/M metagenome (GOLD analysis project Ga0307507, IMG submission 207223) | Populus trichocarpa ectomycorrhiza microbial communities from riparian zone in the Pacific Northwest, United States - 7_EM | ecosystem: Host-associated > Plants > Roots > Unclassified | place...
CTAGATAGTCTTACTATAGCCTATCTACTTTACTTTATACTATGTTTTATTATCTACGTCCTTATAACTAATAATCTTTAAAACTTGCTATTTGTCTTCTTCTTGCCCTCTATATATATCTGCCTTATAGACTAGTGGTTTAACACTCCCGTATACTAGTTTTAGCATTGCAACGTGCTATATAGGGTAAATTCTCATTTTAGCTGGTAGGTTTAGTTTGTATATAACTAATAAAATCCTCTACTTAATTTTAAAAGGTCCTAGTCTAATATAATCTAACTTCTTACTTAGTTGTTAACTCTTAAAGTTTTTATATAGTAGCTATACTTTATCCCCCTCCTTAAGATCTGGTCCCTTAGATCTCTTAGCATTATAGTACCCTTTTATTTATTCTTGTACTAGTTTAGCTGTTTCTTTAAGGTCTATATAAAGATTTATTAACGTCTCTATTCTTTACTTAGCTGTGCTACTTGTTTTCTTTGCTTGTTATAGCAATAATAATAATTTTAGCTTATATCTGTAATTCGCCTTAAATAGTGATGTTCTTATTCCTTCTTATAGTGTTACATTATATATAAACTGTGTAACTGGTAATAATAATACCTAATTATTTTATGCGTGATTAATATAATGCCTTAGATACTACTCTAGTATCTAGTTTAATCTTTCTATTTATCCATCTGTCTGCGGATAATATACTATTAAGGTTGCTACGCAAACTCCTTATTCCACTAAAAATACCTCCTAGAATGCTGCTATAAATCTTAGATTACTGTCTAATATAATTTTACTTAGTGCTCTATGTCTTACAAACACTTCCTTAATATAGATTCTAGTAATATCTTCTACTAACATCTCTTCTGTACATGCTATAAAGTACCCCTACTTTATAAGTTTGTCTACTATTACTAAGATTGCATTATAATCCTGTCCTATAATAGGATCTTTTAACTTTAGTAACTTAATAATAAAGTCCTATAATATGACTTCCTATGGTCTCTTTGGTGTCTTAATAGGTTATAGCCCTCCGTACAGCTTATACCTTATTGGTTTATTTCTTTAGCAATCTAGACATTTCCTTATAACTTATCTTACTAGTCCCCAAATTCCTTAAATAATATACTCCTTTTAAAGTCTTAATACTAAGCTTATAGCTCCGTTGTGTCCTTAAGTTAGTCCCTTATAAAATAACTTAATAAACTCTTTTACAATAGACCTTAGAACATAAGTTACTTCTCTGTTTTTATACTATTCCGTGTCTTAATTCTCTACCTATACTTTTTAGATCTTCTGTGTCCAATCACTCTTAGGTAATTCGTAGATCTGGATTTCTCGTGTTGCTGCTATCCTAGGATAATTATACCTAATTAATCCATCTTTGTTTTGTTGCAATATAGCCCCTAACAGTTTTTTGTTACTTTATAGTTTAGCCTTTCTACTTAGAGTATCCGCTCGTGCATTGTCTGTACCCTTAGTATACTAAATTTCGAAATGGTATTCTGTAAGCATTTCCGCCCATCTAACCTGTCTTTAGTTAAGTTCCTTTGTTATTAGAAATTCTATAAGGTTCTTATAATCCGTCTTAACCATAAATAGTTTTTCTATACCTTATAAGAATGCTCTTTATTTCTTTAACGCTATAACTATACCTAATAACTCCTTATTATAGATATTATAGTTTAGTTCTAGTGGTGTTATCTTTTAACTATAATATGCTACTGAATGCTATGCGTCCTAATGCTTCTATAGTAAATATACTCCTAGTATAAAGTCTAATGTATATGTTTTAATAACTGTTTTTAACTTTAGTTAGTAGATCTTGAGGATTGGTTCCTAGGTAAATAACTCTTTAAATTCCTTAAATAGCTGCCTTTACTCTTCTACCTAAACCTATAGTTCCTCTTTCTTTATTAGTCTTATAAACGGCTTAATATTCTTTAACTACTGTGCAATAAACCTCCTATAGTAGTTACAAAACCCTAGGAACGATTCTAACTATATAATATTCTCTAGTTCTTGCCAACTTACTATAGCTTTAACTTTCTTTAGGTCTATACTGATTTTTCCTAGTTTAATAATAAATCCTATAAAATTAGTCTTTTTTGTAAAGAACTTATATTTCTTAATAGCTACTAGTATCTATTCTTCCTATAGTCTCTTTAAGACCTATTTAATATATTCTCTATGTTCCTTCTTACTCTCTAAGTAGATAATAATATTGTTGAGGTATACTATAATAAATTCATTAAGGTGTTCTCCTAACACGCTATTAATTCGCTTTTAGAACATCGCTGGTGTGTTTATAAGCCCGAATTATATAACTAATGGTTTATATAGTCCTTTTTTTAACCTAAAGGCTGCATTCTATTTGTTGCTTTCCTTGATTCTGATCTAATGGTACACCTATCTTAGATCTATCTTAGTAAAGATCTTTATGTTGCCTATTTGGTCTTAAATTTCGCTAATTAAGGGTAAAGAATACCTATCCTTCCTAGTAATACTGTTTAACTGTCTATAGTTAATATATATCCTAAGTTTTCTGTTTTTCTTTGGGATAAATAGTACTGGACATCCTACTAATAACTATAATAGTCTGATATATCCCTTTCTTAAGTTTTCCTGGACAAACTCTTTAAGCGCTACTAATTTAGTTTTAGTAAGCTTATAGATTAAAAAGAACCTTAGACTTATTCCTAGTTCTAACTCAATCTTATAGTCCTATACTGCATATTCTAACAGCTTTTCGCTTTCTAGTAACCATAACTTTTTACTATACTTATAGTATCTCTTTGGTACATAACTTAAGCCTTACTTAGTTGCTTTATATGTTGCTCCAACTTAGTACCATACCAACTTGGTTTACTGTCGTATTTTATGTTATTAAGTATCTCTAATATTAACCTAACCTATAACCTAATTAATCTTTAGATTATATTCCTGTAACTAAGGCATTTTTAGTATTACCTTATCCTTTCCTAATAGTAGGATATTAAAAGACATTCTGACCTGTCTCCCTTTAATAGTTAACTAAATAGGTCCTATTTTAAGATTAATAATGCCTCCTCTATAGGCTATCTAATCTCCTAAAATTGTTATAAGTGGATATAGGTGTTCCTTTTATCTGTGTAGTAACCCCATTCTTTCTACTGCTACTAGTAATATGTGGTTTCTTATTACTCCACTGTCTATTAGTGCCTTAAACTGTTAATCTTATTACTTAACTTGTAAGTTTAGGTGTTGTCCTTAAATTTCTTTAAGGGTTTAAGGCTCTACCACTAGTTCCCTCTAGTTTTATAGGCCTCCCCTTTTCCTAACTACTGGCTGCTAGATCCTATCTATACTTAGTCTACCTTTAGCTAATACTTAGTTCGTTTCTTTTCCTCTATATACTATAGATAAGTGTTCTCTAGGTAGTCCTACTACTATTGTCTATCTAGGCATTCTTCCGTAAGGAATCTTCCTAGTTAAAGTATTAGGTCCCCTTAACTCTATACTTCTACTAGGTGCTATTTATATATATACTTAGTGTCTTTAAACTACTTCTCTTCTGGTGCCCAATATATCCTTACTAGGTATTTCCAGTTTTTGTCTTTTGGTGCCCTATACATATTGCATATATTATCTATATAAGCTATCCACAATAGTATATAATACGCTAGGTAACTTGGGTTAACTCTTAGCTTATCTTTACTTTTAAGTTTAAATCTATACCTAGTTAACCTAACTACTAGTAACTCTACTATAGGTACTAAAATTTATTATTATCTTCTCTAGTCCCTAAATCCCTCTTCTAGGTTCCTTAACGTTATAATTAATGCTCCTTTAATATAACTTATACGTTTCTCTATAATAGGTTAGTCTTAGACTACCTTCTTATTTAGCTATATATAAAAGTCTTCCCATTTATTATTATGTCGTTGCCTATACCACTTTCCATATAACTGGTTTAGTGTGTATAGTCTATCCGTAAAAAAGTACCTTATTATTACTGCATCGTAATATTCTTTGGTGTGTCTTTCTTTAAACCTAACTGGAATGTCTAGATCCTCTTCTTGTTCCAGTTTATCTAACTACTTTACTCTAGGCGTCCCTATACTAGGCCTATTAGTAACTCTTTATATAGGTGCTCTGTCTTTTATATAACCTGGTATAGCTAACTATTTATCTAGCTTCTACTCTTACTATGTAATAATTCTTTACCTAAACTTATCTATAGTTTCTTGTTTTCTGCGTCTTATAGCTAGATCCTTAAAGTTATCTTACTTCTTAATTTTACTATTAACTTTTTAATCTTTAGGCTAAACATTATGTTTACCTAGAATTGCTATAGTCCTTATTTGTTCTTTAAAATCTTGGTTTCCTACTAATGTTCTTATTTATTCCCCGAACTTATAGTTCTTAAACTTGCGTCCTATACTTATTTGTTTGTCACTAAACTAAGTTACTACTCTTTTTTATTAGTTTTTGTTTATTATAGGTTCTTAAGCTATCTTTATTACGTTCTATAAGTCTAGAGCCTTCCTTATCTCTTCTTAAGAATTTTAGACCTATGGCTTTTTGCCTTTTATAAGTAGTAAGCTAGCACTAGTAGTTATCTGCTTACTTAATTATCTCTAGATATTACTTTTTCCATTTTATAAAGTAATAGATGCTATATCTAATGGTATTATAATACCCGTTACTAATCCGCGTTCTATAGTAGTTTTAGTCTCTGCTTTTGTTATATTACTAAGGTATAAGTGCTCCTAATTAGCCTCCTTTTCTTCCTTATTACTATTAATTAATAAGTACTCTAACTCTATTGTTATTGTTGCTAATCTTTATCTATATATTGCTATGACATCTTAATCCAGCTTATAAAGTTAATTTTATTCTTTATCTAACTCTCTAGTTCCCTTAAGCCCTTTTAACTCTAGCTCTTATGGCTAATAGCTTGCGCCATACTTAGCGTCTTTATAAATTTGGTATGCATTATTATAATAAAACGCAAAGTGTTTAATTAAACACTCCTTAGTCCCGCGTAATACTTCTATATCTGTATTATTGTACTCTAATAACCTAGTGGCCTTTACTATATGGTTACTCTAACTACCTCTATAGTCTCTAGCAAAATAACCTTATTTTCTATAATTTATATAAGCTCTATCTTTAAACCATTTTTCTTATTATGGAGTTTGCTTAAACATCTTCTGCTGCTAAGATCCCTAGTTTAGCCTCTGCTCCTTAGTCCTATAATTACTTAATTCTTAACCTCTAGGTTTTTATAGTTTCTTTATCCATCTCTTAGATTCTTTAGTACCGCTTAGGTCCATTAACTCTGCGCTATTCTATAGTTTTTAACTCTATATCTGTTAATGCGTACTCTGCGCCTTATATAACTATAGAACTCTATCTTGCCCTTTCTTAGCTTATTTCCTTTAATAGATCCTATTGTTGATCTTTATTAACTAATCTATTAAGTCTTATAGACTTTCCGTATCTTCTATCAGAATAATTATATTCTAGACTTTAGCCTTAAGTCCTTATTTATACTATGCTATAAGCGCCTTGTTGTTCCACTTAACCTATATTATAAGTGTCTAAAACTATGTTATATACTTTATTACTAAAGAACGTTATACTAAGTTTTAAAGCTTTTGTTCCGCTATAGTTAATACTTTTAAGTCTCTAAATATCTATATTAGTCTCTCTATAAACCCATTCTAACTAGTAAATATAAATTATACGTCTTAGTTAGTAGTTATTATACCGCTAACTTGTATTTCTATAAGGTAAGGTTTAAACTATTTTAGTGCTCTTCCTGTTAAGAACAATCCTATATACACTACTTAATCTATAGGTTTTGCTAACCTTACTCCTTCCTATATAACCTTAAAGTGTATTTATATAAGGAATCCCTTAAGTTTTAACCTTTCTTCTAAGAATTATTTAATTAACGATAGCTTAACCTTTACTGCTCTAATTCTATTAATGCGTTCCTTAAGTATCCTATTATTATCTAATAAGCAATTAACTATTTCCTATAACTAACCTCTTGTAACTACTTATAAGTCCATATCTGCTATACTGGTATCTCCTAATCCTAAGGTAGTTGTTGCTGTTAATAGCATCACAACTAGTGCTTTAGGTGGTATATTGTTTGACTTTGTTAATACTATAACTAGGTAGTAAATGTGTAACGGAACCTTATAGTAAGAACTACAGTGGGTCCTATTATTAGGCTAGGTGTGTAGGTAAACAAGAAGTTAATAATATAATAATAACTAGTGGAGTGGTTGCCCAATAGATTAACTCTAATTATATTCTAAGATTTACTATAAAGAGAGAACTATCTAGGTAGGGACTGTGGTCCTTTAAATACACAACCTTACGCCTAAGAAATCCCTTCGCTCTATCTGCTCTGTCTACTTTGTTTACTCTATCCTAGATTTTATAGATTATACAGATTATATAGATTATATTATGTGACTTACTTACCATTCCTTATTATATAGTTCCACCGGTTCCATCCTAGACCGTGCCTATATTAACTAACTAGCTTCCTCCAACTTCTCTCCAAGTAGTTATAACATCGTACTTAAGCTGTCCGTAATACTTGTGCAAAACCCTATATGCCACGTTAGTAAAAAAAGCCTATTAAATTAAATTATTTTATAATAAATATAATTTTAAATAAAAATTATATATTTAATAAAAATTTAAAAATTTAAAGTATATTAACTTTAAGCTATTATAATAGTATATTTTTTATTTTTTAAAGTATTTATTTAAATATAAAAATTTATTAAATCTTTAAATAATATATATATATATATATAAATAACATGATTTTCCCTATATTCGCGGTTGAATTGCTTAACTATAACGGCTTAAAATACTACTAAAAGTTAATCGATTAGAGAGACGACCTAATATTTCATGGAAACTAAGAACATAAAAAGGAGCTCTTGCTACACCCGGCCCAAAAAGACTAAAACCATCTAAGAGAACCCTGAAAAACACCCAGAGAATCCCCCCAAGATGCATGCATTGCAGGGGAGGCACATGTCAAACGACGGTGGGTTGCACCTGTGCGTGACCGCTAGACCCACGCCTAGCAATGGCTCTCTACAACAAAGATAGGCAAATACCACACTATAAAGCGGAAATACTCCTATTAAGAAGGCATCTGATAAAATATAAAGCCTATTAAACGCGTCTAGTATCTAGAATTATGGGGGAGTAACTATTAGCTATAACGAACTAACGTAGCTAGTAGAATGGCTCCGCTAGTCTAGCAAACCTTAGGCGCCCCTCTAGTAAACCCTTAGTTAAATCCTCTAACGGCTAAGCAAAATTAAAAATAAATAAAACCCCCCTTTACCGGTGAACTGCACCTAGGCCGCTATAGCTGTGCTTCTATAGCATAGGGAACCTACCCCCTTTAAGATAATAACTGGGAATATAATTATAATATAACTAAATATAGAAAAAGTAGAGGGGCTTAGGGGATAATTAGAAATAGAAGTTCTTATAGAGATTTATAAAGAGGTCTATAACGCTATTATAGTCTAACACCTTAGGAGCGGAGATATTAGAGTTACCCTAAAGGACTAATAGGCAAAGGAATAAGCTATAAGGGTAGGGGATAGGCTAGGAGAACATATTAGCATAAAAGTGCTCTATGAAGATTACTTAGTTAAAGTCTTAGTGGTTCCTATAAACCTTAGGGTAGAAAAGGGATGCTAGGCGGATAACATAGCAACTATATAGGAGATAGTAAAATATATAGAACGCCTTATACTAGGACTTAAGATTACCTAAATCTAATGGCTTTAATAGGAAAATATAAACCAAGCAAATAATAAGAATAATAAGAGGATATAAGGGTTGCTAGAGACTTACTAGGGAGACGCTAGATGAATATATAGCTCCCTTATTGTTAGCATATATACACTAGGAATGTAAAAACTCCTTATCTAAAAAGGAATAATTATAAATGGCCTTATATACAACACAAGGCTCTATAACTATAGACTATGCCTAGAACAATGCTATTGCTGTGTATAATGGGGACATACCTAATCCACATGCGCAGTATAGGTGTGCTGCGGCTACTGTGCAGGCCCTTATAATATAAGACACTGCTTAAACCAAGACTAAATAAAATGTGTAAACTACTACCGAAGCACACATAAGGCGTAGAAGAGAGAAGACTGCATTAAATATAGGAGATGGAAGGCAAGGGCTTAACAACTGTGGGAATAACTGCATGCTAGGTTATATAAATAGAAATAATAGGCAATAAGCTAGGGGGACATAGGCGCCTTTCTGGCATTTCCTACCTTTAATACTAGGGGGCTAGGCCAGCCATCCTAAGCATTAACGGGCTAGAAGCGACGCTGTGCAATATTACCAGACTAAATAGGGATATAAGGGTTATAGGGGACGCAAGGGAGAGGACGCCCTATAGGAAGACCCCTATAGACAGCTACAGCAAGCTTAAGACCAGGACAATTAAGAATTAGACTTAATGTAGTAAATATAACGTTTACAGCCGACCTATAAAGAGTATATAGCTAACTAGTAAGATTAGGGGAAGAACTAGAGATAATAACAGATTTAGATATAGAAGCGCTAGTAGGAACATAAGATATAGGAATGGAAAGCTCTATATAAAATAAGTAGTGACTAGGGTATAGACACAAGAGACAAAAGCTTTAATTATCCTAAAGAAAGTGAAAATAGAAGAAGCGAGGAATAAAGAAGAGATAAAGGACCCTTACTAGGGGTCCGCCACCTATCTATAATATAGTATAACTGCGGCAACATAAATTACTGTCTTGTAAGGCCCCTACTAGACAGTTTAGACCTAGAGAAATATTATATCCTTGCTATATAAGAGCCGTATTATAATACCTATATATAATTAATATACTGCCCCTAAGGGTTCTAGCTCCTATATAAACCAAAAGCAGCTATATACGTATGCTTTATAATTAGCAAGGCTATTAGCCTGTCCTTATAGTTATAGTAGGCAGTTAACCTAGATATTGCAGTTATAATAATCCAAATATATAGGGGACCGGTATAAATTATTAATGTGTATAACCCTAGGGTCAAAGGGGTCCTATAAATAGAGAATATTATATTAGTAATAAGCTTACTAGAAACTAAAGGCACAGAGTTTATCCTACTAGGAGATATAAACCTCCACCACCTGCGGTGGGGGGGTATCTATATTGCTGTTAATTAACAGGTAGAGTGCCTATTAAATGCTATAGATAACTTGGGCCTTAAGCTAGCCACCCCCCTAGGCGCAACTATATGGTAATAGGGCACCGCCAAAAGTATAATTAATCTTATGTTTATGGACAAAAACTATACTAGAGACTTAAAAGGTGCACCCCTAAAGAAGAATGGGCACTTACCTTAGACTATATCCCTATCCAGATATAACTAGATCTGGATATTAAGGCGCAACTAAATAGTAAAAGATACGTAATAAAGAGGCTTAACGTAGACAGCTTTTTTAATGCAATTAAGCAACATCTCTAAGACCTAGAAGAAATCCACCCAATACTAAATAAGTGAGGCATATTAGCTACCCCTAAGGAAATTGATTAAAGACTAGAAAGGATCTAGGCAGCAATTAAAAGCGGGCTAAAAGAGCACTGCCCAGTCGTAAAACTAGGCCCCTATACGCGATACGCATAGTCTGTATAGTGCGCGGCCCTTATAGCCGGCCAACAATAAGCAAGAAGGAAATATATAAGCAGCCATAATCCTAAAGATAAGAGATGATATAAAGACACAAGAAACTAGTTAAAGAATACCCTTAAAAAAGGAGTAAGAAATAACTGGAGATGGTTTATAAATGAATATACTACTAACCTAAGCCTCCCCTATAATAAGGGCCTTTAGACTATAGCAATATAGGCAAAAAAAAAGGTGGGACGCCTAGTAGAAGACCCATACCTACTACCCCTATAAAGAGTAGGTAAACCACAAGCTATAAGCAACAATAATAAGAAGGCAAAGATCCTTATAGAAAGATTTTTCCCCTAACTAGCCCTAGTAGACCTTAGTAATATTACTAGTAAAATACCGGTGACTTGCCTAAGGGTTAACAGCGATATAATAACTAAAGAAATGGCTAGGACTATTAGCCGCCTTTTAAATAATATAGTACTAGGACTAGATGGGATCCTAAATAAAGCCCTAAAGACCTATAGACCACTTATAGCACCTTGGCTCGCAGATATAGCTAGAGTATACTTTATAATAGGCTACTACCCGCGACTTAGAAGATCTATAATAATAGTTATCTTATAAAAAGAAGGTAAAGTAGACTACTTAATCCTAGGAAGCTACCGCCTTATTGCTTTAGAAAACACCCTAAGCAAGATCTTAGAAAAGGTTATAGTGGATCATATAGTAAATATAGTAGAGGAATACGCCCTACTACTACAAAGCTAAATAGGGGCAAGAAAGAATTGCTTAACGCTATTAGCACTTATACTACTTGCTGCTACTATTAAAACTACATAGGCTATACAAAAGGACTTTGTAGTATTAATGCTTAGCCTAGACATTAGCGGCGCCTATAATAATGTACCCTATAAGCGCCTCCTATATATCCTTAGGGTAAAGGGCTTCCCAGAATAAATTATATAATTTGTTTAAGGGTTTATAGGCTAGAGAGAAATATTACTAGTCTTTAGCGGATACCAGAGCCCCCCTATTACAGTTGTAATAGGTATACTATAAGGATCTCCCCTTTCGCCTATACTCTTCCTTTTCTTTATAAGCAATTTACTTAACACCTTTAAGGAAGGGGCGACCCAGGGGATAGGCTTTATTAATAACACAAACCTAATTATATATAGGCTAATAGCTGTAGAGAATTACAGGACAATAAAGAAAGCCTATAGTACCTATATAGAACAGGCAAGACAATATAGAGTCCAATTTTTACCAGAGAAATACCAGCTAATTTATTTTATAAGAAAACGCAACTAATCTGCAGATTTTTAGTATGTAATTTATATTTAAGGCTTTAGGGGCCAACTAGTTTAGGGCCTAAGGGTATTAGGAGTATAGGTAGACAGTAAGCTCTAGTAGAGCGTATATGTGGTATAAGCGGCCTGTAAAGGCTAAGTATAGTATATTACACTATCTAGGATTGTTAATTCTATATAGGGTCCATGCTTCTAGAGGTTACGCCTACTATATACAGCAGTTATTTGGCCAACTATAATATATAAATCCAGTATTTGGGCCATTAGAGAAACCAAGAAAGGCCCCTCTAAATTACTCCTTAAACTACTCTAAAAGGTCCAAATAGCCTGCCTCTAGAGTATAATAGGCGGGTATAAGCAAATAGCTATAGCACTGCTTAAGAAGGAAGCCAATATTCCCCCCCTATAACTATATATTAAAGCCGCTGTAATATAAAGGGCGCAAAATAAACGTAACTTTAAGGTTATAAAGTATATTAAGACACGCCTAAATAAACTATCGAGGGACCCTAGGGTACCCCATAGAAGAATAAACCAACAACCCTAAAGTAGGGAAGATATATTAGAGAAACAGGTAAAGAAAATAGAAGAAGAATGGTACTACGTTAGGGCCTAGGCCTATATAGAGGAAGGGAGACGTATAAGAGGCCAGTAAAAATAATAGTAAGAAAGAGAAAGGAGCTAAAGCGGAGCATAAAAGAACGCTAGGAAACCATCTACCGCAATATAATACTGGCTGGACTAATGCTGGAGAGGCATATGGGAGGCGAAGGTATAGAGGCTAACTTAGGCAAGAGGAACCCAAGCTATAGCATGGTTAACGCCATGGGGGGTAAATACTTAAGGGCTTTAAGAAGGCCTAATAAAGGCAGAAAATATAATAGTAACACTCTTAAGAATAGGGATAATAGGACTAAAAGACTGGCTCTACTGGGTAGGTATCCTAGTAGGCAGCCTAAGATATAAATATAGCTGGCTAAGACAGATACTAAAACATATAATACTGTTATGCCCCCTATATACTAACTAAGAAGCAATGCTCTTAGCAGCTAGCATAGAGAACTATAATACACTACTCTTAATATAAAAAGGTCTTAAGGCGGTTACCTAGTGGCTTATTAGCCAAAATGTGCTAGACTAGTTTCGGATTATAAGGGAAATAGTAATAGAAGGTAAAGGGGCGAGCAACAGGCGCCCCCTAATAACTCTACAGTAGTAGAGTAGAGTTTACAATACTAGCGCATCTATAGGCTTGTTACGGCAGCAGTGGTTCCCAAGGAGGTCAAAAAGTAAGGTAGTAGAGCACCATAGGTAACTTATAGGCGCCTTATAGGCGCCTCGTAGGCGAGTCCCAAAAGGCAGAGAGATAGATTACAGGGTTTTCTCTAATAGAGTTTTCTCCCTATATGTATATAAGGAGTAGTCCGCGTGGGCCTAATAGGGATCCAAATCGGACGTTAAGCAATAAATAATAATAATATATATATAAATAAAATATAAAATTAGTTAATATAAAACTTATTTTATTTAATATATTTTTAATTAAGTATTAGCTAATAACTTTTTATAAGTAACTATATTTATATATATAGATAAGGCTTAAATATATAGATAGTAAGTAGTAAAATAATATATGTTTTTAAATAGAATAAAGATAAGTGTTTAGATTTCTTATAGCCTTTTCTCCTATTTTTTACTTTCTTAAACAATTAGACGGCGACTTGGCCGCTATTTTTAGCGGTTTATGACGCCGTTTTTTAAGGCCGATTTGCCCAAAAACCCCTAAAAGCTGTGGCTAGTAGCACAAGCGCTAAGGTTGTCTAGATTACCTATATTGGCCTAGCCTAGGCGTAAATAATGCTGGTAACAGAGCAAGACACCCTTGGCCTTTTTTAACGCTAAGGTATGCCTAGGTACACCGCATACTTATATACCTTTAAACTCCGGCACACTGTCTTTGCTCCTATTACTATTAGGCGCTAAAATAGGCCCCTCTAAATTTAGCTGGCTAGTATGCTTAAGATGGCTTTGTCCTCGCTTATTAACTATAAGTAGCTACCTATCTTCTCTTCTCCCGCTAGACCTACCTATTCTACTTACTATTTACCTCGCTCATCTTTAAGCATTTATTAATAGTAGCATTACACTAACCCTCCTTTCTTTAATATATTTGCCAACTATAATACAATATATAATAATACCTGTTAGATAAATACTCTTCTTCTAAGGAGAGTAAATACGCAGATTTAAAAACCGACGAAGCTAGTTCTAGCACAGACTTAACAAACGTTAATACCTATAGTGACGATAATAATAATTAGGCAGAGCTTCTTGCTAATAAAGACTACCCGCCTAAGTACTACGTTAAATAGCTTAATATATTTAATAAAGTAGAATATACGAAGGAGGATTATAAACCTAGCAGTACCTATCTGCTTAACTATATTAAAGAGCAATAGTGCTAGTAAGCAGCCCATCTCTTTCCGTTTCCCTACTATATTACACTACCCTAATAGCGCTAATATATGGCATAGGTTCTGGGCGTACTTAGGAAAAACCCCTTAAAAGGCCTATATAACCATCTCTCTTCGTAGTCTCCATTGCTGTTTAACTAGCTACTTAATTAACGCCAAGGGAAAGGAGGAAGAAGGCGCTATAGGACTAAGGTATTGAGCTCCCTTAGGATATACTAAAAGTTATACCGCCTTATATATAAAAGAGCGACTAGTATAAAGCTTAATAGTTAGTTAAATAGAAATATATATAAGGTAAACGCATCCTAACTACTTTAAGATATTATATACCCCAGGCTTTAGACATAACTAATTTTAGGGGTTAGGTGCTTAGAAAACTAGCTAAGAAGTATAGCTTAAAAAAGACAGGGCTAGAGAAGCCCTATATATATATAGAGGACCTTATAGAAGTGCTACAGACGAACCTAATAATAAGTAAAAAGAGTTACTCCTATAAACGCCATAGGATACTACTCTAGCTATATCTATAACTAGGTGGTTTTACTACAAACCGGCCCTTATAAGGGCGCGAAAAGGCTTTAGGGAAGATTTAAAGGAATAATATAAATTTTATCTAAATCTATGAGTATATAGCTCTTGCAGAGTATAAGACGTTACGTAAAGAAGAGAAAGGGATAATAAGAGAATTACATAATTAAACAGTTAGGGGCCTTGGTGGTTAGTGCATACGTATATACGCACGCGGTCTTTAACGGACTTTAGTGTTACGGCGCAGATAGAAAACGGTGGATTGTGGCGGACAATTGTAGACAGTTGTAAACAGTTGCAGATAGTTACAGATAGTCGTAGATAGTCTTAGACAGTTATCTATTAAGTGTTTTACTAAGAGATTCCTACTATAACTGGGCTAGTCCTGTTACAGTACCCCCCCTTTTAGCCAAAGGTCCAAAACAATTCAATTTGGTTAAGAATTTATAATTTTATCACATATTGTATTTTTACGTTAGGTGGCGTTCTTGGTAAGGTAAATCTAATTAATTAGATAACTTTTACCGGCGGTTAAAGTTCCTGTTAGTTTTATAAGGTAATATTATATAGTTACAGTTTGTAGCTAGTATGATGTTGTTTATTATATATATCGCTCTTTCTTAAGGAAGGGCGAGGAGCTTAAGGCTCCTCGCCACGCTAGTGCCGCGACGGTACGTGACGGCAACTTACCTCACGTAATAGCAACTTGCCTATATTCCCAACACTGGCAACTCTTCTTTTGCGGTTGCTATCTATATATATATACCGCTCGACTAGCGTAACAAATATCAATCCTCCTTACTTACTATTGCCATTGTAATATAAGTCTCGCTATCCTAAAATTTGCCTTTTAGCACGTGGTGCTTTCTTGCTTAGAAGTTGTAGGTAGATATCTTATTAGAAGGGCCGCTAAGGAGCTAGTAGTAAGCGAGCCAATAGCGATTTTCTATCCTGGGGATAGAAAATCCTAATTAGCTAGTTTAAGTTAGGGTCTATAGAATATTATACCCCTACTCCCTTTTAACCTAACCTTTAACTTATATATATAGAGTATTTATATTAACAAACGTCTCTAGTGCCTTATTTGGGTTCGCCTTTATTATCGCATCTACTAGGTTATCTTGGCTATTAATTTATTAAATCTTAAAGAGTTTTTAACGCTTATAGGATTACCGAAGTGCTATAATATTAACTATAAGGCGCTTCTTCTTTATGGTACCAAGCTTAACTAAACACTCGTAAAGGGAGTATAAATTAGTGTATATAATTATAGGGATAGCGGGAAGTTTAAGTTAATCTATAATTATCTTTAGGGTAGTTCTAATTGCAATTACTATATTAACTCTACTAACTATTCTATATATCTCTAATACTAGAACGCTTTAAGTAACATACTTACTCTTAGTTAAGCTTTAATAGATAAGATTACTGTGGATTATAAAGTTATTCTCTCTAGTAGATTCGTTCGCGATAATAATTTTATATCCTAGCTAGGAGCTAAAATCTTTATTGTTTATAAATAATCCATTAACAAATATAAAGAGCTTAGTAGTAGGAAGATTAATAGGCACGTAGAGTAGTCCCCAATTAAGATAGTTTATTTGCTAGAAAAGACGTTTATTTAGGGCAAGAATGTTATCCTTAGCTAGTTCCTAGTGTTAAGCAGCAATAAAGAAATTAAAAGAAGCCTTAGGTTAATAGATAGAAGTAACATATACTCTATAAGCGCGTTACTCCACATATCCTTACTTTAGAGAATTAGCGTTAATAATATTAATCTTCTTACCTTAACCCTTCTAGCGTAAAGCAATAGAATCCTTATTTAGGGAGAGGGTGCATCTATTAAAGAGTAATAGTATTATTAAATTAAGCTTTTCCTTTGGCTTTGCTATAAGATTTGCCTTTACTAACTTATCTTCTTTAAGAGCTAAGAATTGGTCGTCTCCTAAAATAATTATATTATTAGTTTGTATGTCGACGATTCTAAATAGAGTTCCTATAGTTATAATTAGGAAGTATAGGTTAAATATAAAAGTAGTTATTAAAAGCTTCTCTTTATAGTGCTTGCTATAGGTAGCCTACTAATAGGTTCTTACCTCTGCGATTCTATATAATAGCTTAAGCATAACTATAATTATATCTTTGGGATATTAGTAACAAATTTGCTCTAAAAGGTATACTAATATTAAGCGCTAAAGGTGCGTCTCTAATTGGGTATAGGCCTAAGTAATATCTTATAAATAAACCGCTATTCTATTTTTCATTAAGGAGGGAGCTAGCACAATAATAACTTACTAGCTAGCTTGTTAAATTATAGGAGATTATATAAGAATTACCTCCTTACTATTATTATTGTAACCTTAGATAATAAGCCTTAATTTCTTAAATAGGGTGTTAGTAGCTTTGCCTTTAATCTTATTAACTATTCTTAACTTAAAGATGCGAACTTTAATAAACTTAGTCGGGTTATACTTCTTAAATTTAAAGGCTCCTTTTATAATAAGACCGTTAATCTCCTACTTATTAGATACTTGGAAAGGAGCTCTAGGAGTTATAATATAACCTTCCTTTTAGAGCTATTTTGCAAGCTTAAAGTTAGCCTTCTCCTTAGTTATTATAAAGGCCATTAATAACTCAATTCTATTCTTAATAGCAGTAATAAATTGCTCTTTAAAATTAACAAGATATTAGCAATTTTATAATCCCTTTAGGTAACCTCTACTACGTTATAGTTACGGTATATCTACTACAATTATATTAGGATTGTAGTTGTCTTCTAGAGCACATTAATTATAGTTCTCCTTTAGGGCATCTTTTAGGGTATTCTATAAAGGCTTAAAACTGTTATCTTTGTAGTAAGGCTTAATAATGGTTAAATAGAATTAAGTGGGTCTATAAGGCATCTAAATAGTGCAAGTTTAACTATTAATTGCAATAAGTTAATATGGGCCTAACCATCCTCCCTTTTTACACTATACGTGTACCTTAGACTAGAGTGGTAGATTAAGCATAGTTAAGGTATTTAGGCCATTTCTTATTCCTAGTACGTTATTAACCTAGCGTATAGCGTAGAGATATTATACCTCCTTTATTGCCTTGTGAATAGCCTCAGCTTATTATATAATAGAGGGAGATAGTGGAGAATTATTAGTTATTTAAGGGTAGGCGCTAAAGACTAGTAATATAGGTATAAGTCTATCCAGGCCAGCAGAATCGTTAACGGCTTTAATAGCTATTTATAAGGTAAGTTTTTTACTAGCATCCTCTAGTTCTAAAAAGATAATCTTATATACGCGGCATAATAGTGCGTAATATTACTCCACTTTTCTAATACTATTATGTGCCTTAATAGGGACTTCCTTAACCTTAATTGCTATTATCTTTATCTATTATTAAAACTCTATAGATAAGAAGTTCTTTCCTATATTATAGACAATTTAGTTAAGGGGTCCTAGGTAAATATTAATCTAGTATAATTAAAGGATATCCTATATATTCCTAGCTAATATATCCTTTAAGAATTATACGGCTTGGAAGGAGGTTAAAAAGTTAACAACTTAGAGTACTAGCTTGCCGCTAAGATATATAACGTTAACGATAATATAGAAGTTAAAGTTATAGTTATTTTTAAGGGTAAACTTAAATCGGCTAGGGGACTTCTAGTTTATTTGGTAGTAATAGCAGTATTTTATAAGATGCTTAATTGCCTTAACCTTAACTTTAAGGCCTACTCGCTAAAGAACCCTAAGCAATTAATAAACGGATAGGTGGCCAAAATAATAGTATAGTTGGCGTAACTCTAACTTAGTTAAGTGGCTTTAAGCAATACTATTTTCTAGTTAATAAAGGAGCAACTAGGGGTAACCCTACTTGCATATAACGGGCACCTGATTATCTCCTTAAATAAGTACATTCTTAAAGTTATTAAGCTTAACGCCTAATTTATCTATATCCCTAATATAGAATAGAAACGGAGTGTTTATAGGAATAATATAGAAAGTAATATATCTTAAGGGGGTTTGGACCCTAATTGTACTAAGAGAGATTATAGTACCCTTACTAAAATAAATTGTATATTGACCTGCCGTTAATTAGTTAATCTAAATAGAGGTATTAAGTTATTAAAGGGCTTAAACTTAAGGTTCTTCTACTATAGATACTCCTGCGGCTCCAATATCTGGCATAATACTATAAAAAACATTCACCAAGTATCTGTTGTTAAAGGAGAACGCGGAGCTCTCCTTTGGCTTATTAAAAATATCTAACTTTATAATAGAATAGAGCGTAGATTGGTTATTAAGAATAGTAACGGTTTATATACTATCTACCTTACCATACTTAGTAAAGTATTAGTTGGGAGAGTAGTCCTTAATTTCTATATCTATAAGGAGCTATTTGGTCTTATTAACCTTACCCTTAAGATCTTCTACGCCTTTATATTAAACCAGGAAGCTTTAAAAGTAGGCCGCAGTAACCTTACAATTTTTAACATTTCTTGCACTTTAATAAAACTTATTATATGCCTTCTTTCGCTTATTAAGGGAGTGTCTAGTTAACTAGCAATTTAGCTTCTTATAAACATAGCACTTCTTCTAGCAATTACTTTAAAATAAACCTCCACGAGGACCTCCATAATTGCCTTATAATTAACGTTAATTATACCCTTTGCCGTATTCCCTACCACGGCCACTATATATTCGGTCAGTCTAGTTATAATTATATTAGTTGGGAATACTTGGTTAGGTAGGGTTTTCGGTATAGAACTATTAAGATTCTTATATTCGCATCGCAGTACCTACGGCGGAGCGTAGCTTGGTATATACTCCTTTAAACATATCTATAGGTTTATATAGCGCCAGATTACACTTAAAAACGCTATAGTAGGCTAAGATAACCTAGTCCCTTAGGCTATTCTCATTTTAGTAAGTTTTGGTAAGGCCACATTAGATTTTCTAGAGTTTATTAAAGAGTAGTTAAAGGCACTCTAAATAAGTCTTTATTAAGTTAGAAGCGATAACTCTTTAGAATATAGTCTCCCGCTATTTGGATATATAAAGCTAGCGATTTTTGTTAGTCTTAAAGTGGGCTCTAGTAAGCTAAAGTATTACATTAAAGCTATAGTTTCTACCCATAATATAGTTGTAATAAAATGTCGCCGCCTATCCCTTTAATATAACTGAGAAAGCATAATAAAACTAGTGGCATTAGATTCTAACCTTACTATAGCAGTTATAAAAGACCTGTAGTTTTATTCCAAGTATATTATACAGTTCTCCTCTAAACTTCTTCTCCTTGTCCAAATATACCTTTATTAGGTTCGTGACTTCTTATAGTAGAGGCTTACCGGTTGGCTAGGGTAGAGGAGCTGGAGGTAGCGGAAGTAGAGGAAGAGTACCTCTAGGTAGAAGAGCACCTCTAGGTGGGATGGCACCTCTAGGTAGGATAGTAGCGTTTTAGGGGTTTCGTTCTAAATTAAAGTTGCCTTCTAAAGAATATGGGTTGGTTTTGGGTTTCTATAGTTAACATATAATCTTAGCTTCCGTCCATACTAGTTCTTCTATACTAATAATAACGGCCTAGATATTACTGGTAATTAGGTTACTGTTTTTAGTAACGTATACCCCATTCCTATAGAGGAAGTCTTAAAAATCTTAAACAATATTAACATTGCTAAGTGCTTAGGTGTTGGTGGTCTATCCTATAAAATCCTCCCTAAAATATTCCCACAGCTATAGATTAGCGTAGTGTCTACTTTAGTAGAATATAATATGGTGTAGAAGAAAGCCGTTAACTTATTTTGCGGTATAAGTTGTTATATTAATGGTAAATTCGTCCTAATCTTTATTAATAAGTTTTGCGTATAAAGCTACCCCTAGTGGTAAGAAGTCTTCCCAGTTATTTAAGGTAGGCGTAGCCATGTTTTTAGGGGGAGGGAAGTATTATTGGGGTAGGGATTGTTGTTTAGTACACGTTTGTTATTTGGTAAGCGTTTATAATATATATTTGCGATTATGGGGCTTAGGACCAGTTCTGGCCTTAAATCGCAAAGACTTGTAAAGCGTGTTGTTCTATATAATGGACGCAAGAATCTGTAATCTAGAAAAGGCTTAGGACTAGTTCTGGCCTTTAAATCCTTAGATTCGTGGAAGAGTTCTATTTAAGGTTTAGGACCAGTTCTGACCTTAAAAGATAGCTTCCTTTAGCACGAGTAGCACTGGTATAGTGGCTCGTCTCTTTTTAGTAGAATACCTAGCTATTCTATGGTATAATAGTGAAGTTAACTACTGATCAGTGTTGGTTTCACAAGGTGATATTATGTAGTTACAGTTTGTAGCTAGTATAATGTTGTTTATTATATATATCACTCTTCCTTGAGGAAGGGCGAGGAGCTTAAGGCTCCTCGCCACGCTAGTGCCGCGGCGGCACGTGACGGCAACTTGCCTCGCGTAATAGCAACTTGCCTGTATTCCTAACAGTTCCTTAATATCTTGCATATTATATAACCGTGTTATAAACGTTATGATATATTTTAAGTTCTTTTTAATTTCAAGTTTCCTGCTATTGTATTTTATGTATTTGTGTTAGGTGGCAGTTATTTACCTTTATATTATATCTATCTAGCTAGAGTAGGCCGCGAAGGATGGTCTTTATAGAATTCTTTTACTAGGGAAGACGCGTTGGCCTTAATCTATTTATAGGTTTCCTAGATTTGTGTTTTATATCCTTCCCACTTAATAAGAAGTTTAAATTATTTAGATTATATTTTCTATTGCATATTATTAATTAAGTTAATAAAGTATAAACTGTTGCCGTTGTTAATAATTATAGGAGGTAGTAGCGGAATTTCGCAAGTTATAGGATTATCTTTTAAAGGTTACAGTAAGCTTATATAAAACGTTAGGTATATTTTTATCTTAGTTGGTAGTTTGAGCTTATAGGTGTATGGGCTTAGTTTTTTTTTAATTTAGTATAGGCCCGCAAACTTCTAATTAAGTTTCTTTAAGGGCCATTAAGTCTTTAGGTTTTATATATTTAGGTAAGCTATATTACCTTTCTTAAAGTCCTATGCAGGTGTAAGGGCGTGAAGAGGCTTTAAGGAAGATTTAAAGGAACAATATAAATTCTATCTAAATCTAAGGGTATATAGCTCTTGCAGAGAACAAGACATTGCGTGAAGAAGAGAAAGGAATATAGGAAACTTATAATTAAATATTCGGGGTCTTAGCAGCAGACGCGTGGGAATAAGCCCACGCGGATTTCGACAAGTTTCGACTAAATTCCATTACGTCGGTGGAATTTGGTGGAATTCAATTGAGTTAGCGGAACTTAGTAGAAAACAGTAGATTATAGCAAATAATCGCGGACAGTTGCAGATAGTTGCAGATAGTTATAAATAGTTTACAAATAGTTTTATACAGTCATCTATTAAGTGTTTTACTGAGATATTCCTACTGTAACTGGGCTAGTCCCGTTATAGTACCCCCCCTTTTTGGCCGAAGGTCCAAAACAATTCAATTTAGTCGAGAATTTATAACTTATTGTATTATAAGCATTATGACATATTTTAAGTTCTTTTTAATTTTAAGTTTCCTGCTATTATGTTTTATATCTTTGTATTAGGTGGCAGTTGTTTACCTTTATATTATATCCATCCAGCTAGAGCAGGCCGTAAAGGATAGTCCTTATAGAACTCTTTTACTAAGGTAGGCATATTAGCCTTAATCTGGTTATAGGTTTCCTAGGTTTATATTTTATATCCTTTCCACTTAACAAGAAGTTTAAATTATTTAGATTATAGTTTCTATCACATATTATTAATTAAGTTAATAAAGTAAGAACCGTTACCGTTGTTAATAATTATAGGAGGTGGCGGCGGCACTTCACGGGTTATAGGACTATCTTTTAAAGGTTGCAATAAGCTTATATAAAACATCGGGTGTATTTTTATCTTAGTCAGCAGTTTAAGCTTATAGGCGTACAGGCTCAGTTTCTTCTTAATTTGGTATAGGCCTACAAACTTCCAATTAAGTTTCTTTAAGGGCCGTTAAGTCTTTAGGTTTCGTGTATTTAGGTAGGCTATATTACCTTTCTTAAAGTCCTATGTGGGAGCTCGTCCTTTATTTATATGCCATTCCTATAACGTTTAAGCGTATATTAATTCACTTTATAATAGTTCCGTTAACTGCTTTATTTAATCGGCAAAGTTGTGCATATTAATTAACTAAATCCGTTTAATCATAGGTCCTATTATATTAATTTTAGGTTATGGTTTAAATCCAAGTTAAGGGTCTTATCTATAGGTCGCGTAGAATAGCGTCACGCCTATTAATACATTTATTATATTATTTGCGGTAAACTTAGCTAAAGGCAGCCATTTTTCCCAGTCGTCTTGCAGGTAGGAGTAGTATATTCATAAGTATTATTCCATAATTATGTTTATAATTTCGGTTTAGCCATCTATCTCTAGATAAAATGCAGTTAAGAGTTATATTTAAATACTTAATCGTTTATATAAAGCTTGCCAGAAGTCTGAAACGAACTGGCTTCCATAGTTGGATACTATCGTGTTAGGAAGTCCGTGTAGCTTAAAGATATGCTTAACAAAACATTCGGCTACTAATATCGCATTAATTGAGTCCATAGGAATTATATATCGCATTTTTATAAGGCGGTTAACAACTACCATGATATTCGTGAACCTATTACTATTAGGCAAGTCGACTACAAAGTTAATTAAAATATCGCGCTATCTTTATATCGGAATTGGTAGCGGTTAAAGTACTCCTTACTTCTTTATACAAGAGGTCTTTCCACGTACGCACATCCTGCATATTTAAACGTATTTTTGTACATAGCCGTGTATTATAGGCCAGTAGTATACTTATTAAACAATTTTATAAGTTTTCGCACGGCCAGGGTGCCCTGCTATAGGGGAGTTATATATAAATTCAAGTATCTTAAATCATAAGGGTTCGGAATTCGGAACTACTATCTTTTATTAGTAGTACAATTGGTTGTTTTAAATTTCGCATTCAGCAAGTATAATATCCTTATACTATCGTTTTCCTATTCAAATTACTTTTATTATATTTATTATCTATACGTCGTTCTTGTATTTATATTCTATTAGCTTATTAATTTATATTTCCTATTTATCAACTTCTAATTTATTTCTATCGAGTTCCATATCTAAGAATATAGGACGTAGTTTTTTAAAATATTTAGGAGGTAATAAGATCCATAATCAATTTATAATCCATTTATTTGCAGCATTTACAGGTAGGTCCTATAATCGTTATATTAATATATTAGGCTTCTAATTAAGTTTACCCAGTTAGTATATAATCTTAAAGTTAAATCGTAAGAGGTATTCGGCCTAATGAATTTAGCGCTATATTAATTGCTTTATAGTTATAAAGTACTGCAGGTTCTTATAGTCCGTTAATATATATATTAGGAACAACGATCCTTTAAGCTTAGAACGCCATTGTTTAAAACATCTAACAATTACAAGCAGTTCCTTATTATATATCTTATAGTTTGATTTAGCAGGGGCGAGTTTCCAGAAGAGAAAGGCTACTAGACATAGCTCACCATCCTTATTATATTGTGACAACACTCCCCCTAGTGTATAATCGGACGAGTCTGTTTCCATAATACATTTAAGGTCAGGATTAAAGTGGGCGAGAATTGGAGCAGTTATAAAACGATGCTTTAGGTCGTTAAAAGCTTATTTATATTTAGTAGTCTATTTAAATTTTATATTCTTTCTTATTAGGTTTACTAATAGCTGAGCAATTTCTAAGAAGTAGTTAATAAATTGTTAATAGAAATTTACAAATCTTAGAAATCCTTAAATGTCTTATATATTGCTAGGGCTTTCCCAGTTTATAATCACAGCGACTTTCTTAGGGTCCATTTTAATTCCATTACAGGATATTATTAAGCCTAAGTATATAACCTCAGACGCGTGGAACTTGCATTTCTTAATATTGCATTATAGGCCCGTATCTTATAGGCGTTTAAGGACCATTCTAACGTGTTTCCAATGTTTAGAAAGCAAGGACGAGTAGATTAAGATATTATTAATATACACGGTAACAAATATATTAAGGAATTCACGAAGCGTATTATTAACATATTGCTAAAACGTACCGGGACCGTTTTTTACGCCAAACGGTATTACTAGGTATTTAAAGAGTCCCTATTGTGTACAAAAAGCTATATACTTCTCATCTCCTTCTTATATACGGATTTTATTAAAGGTTGCAACTATATTAAGCTTCATAAAGTACCGTGCCTTCGCTAAATGGTTAAGCGTCTCTTAAATTAGGGGAATTGGATATCGGTTTCAAATCATAATTACATTTAGAGCTTAATAATTAATATAGAATCTTAAGCCTCCTCCTAGCTTTTTAATAAATAGTACGGGTAAGGCAAATGGAGATTAACTAGGGCAAATAAATCCTTTTTCTAGATACTCGTTAAGGTATTATTATATCATAAGCAATTCTTCCTATAACATACCGTATAGCGGACCAAACTTTGGTATTATGCCCGGCTTAAGTTCTATCTTAAAATCGTGCTTATCTCGGTACGGGGCTAGTTGGTCTGCAAATTGTCTTTTAAACTCGTTAATTAGGTCGTGGTACTCTTTAGGTACGAGAGGTTAAGGATTAATATACTATTTCGGTTCTAGTGCTTTCTTAATATCTTCCATAGTTATAGCAAAGATTTCGTGATCTCGACTTTTCGCTAACAAAATAAAGGGTGCGGCTTGTATTATCCGAATTTTAAGAGGTTTTAACAAAACATCTTTATATTCTTTATCACAATTAGTAGTTATAGATTTATCGTGTTGGCTTAAGATTTATAGTAAGGGTAATTTATATTATATTAAATTTAAATAGTTGTGTGCATGTTTATAGGGCAAATGGTTTTTTAAGTAATAACTTTGGTAGTAAGTTATATGGAACTTTAGTGTTTCTTTAACCCAGCTAATTAAAGGGTTATATCGTTTTAGCTATCCGTATCTAAGTATGACTTTATATTGCTTTAAAGGTGTTATAAACAAGGAGATATGTTTAAGGTATTCGCCTATCTGCATTTTTACTAGGGCGTAGTACGTTATTTCGCTATATATTAAGGGTTTGCCATTAAAGCCTTATAGGCCTTAGGGCTTGTTAAGTTTCTTTAAATTTAGGCGTTAAGTTTTTGTATAGTTTATGTTAATAAAGCCCATGCTAGTGGCTCCGCTGTCTATAAGGATTTGTACTTCCTTCTATTTTCTAAGTATTTAAATTTCGCTAAGTATATTAAGGGAGTTATGTTGTATATTAGCGCTGGAAGAGCCTAGACACTTATACTCTTCCACTTTTTATTCTAAGGCGCGACTTAGCCCTAGGATGATTCGTTTTTTAAGTTAGTTAAGGGTAATATACTTTATAACAACTGGGTATAATTTATGGGATAAGTATAAGTTAAAAAGCAAGTACAGCTTAAAGAGCAAGTGCAATTTAAGGAGTAGGAGAAACTACAGCGGACTTTTTTAAAAGGGTAAGTTTGGTAATTTCTTTGGATATATTCTTTTCTACTATATTTAAAGCATTCTCTATTTGCGGCTTGAGTTCTTTGTTTATTGGTTTCTAAGGGTGCGTAGGATCGAGTGGCGTCAAGGTCCATAGAGTCGTGCGTAGGTTTCGAAGAAAGGTCGCGTTTTGGGGTATATATCGATTTCGTAAAGTCTTAAACACAAGGTATAGTTGGCTTTAGGGAACGAGTCTGTTTATTATATTAAAGGACCTTATTAATTTGTTAATATATTATAGCAAATTCGGGTAGGTCCTTTGGCAGTTCCCTACCTACTAACTATACTCTAATTTTATCCGAAATAGCTCGTCGAAGAGCAGCAACTTTAGCGGCTTTATTCCAATCCAGTTCGCTAATAAGGCCTAAAAATTCCGAAAAGAAGCTAGTAAATTCTCAGTTCCGTTATTGTAGGTTTTTAAGTTTGGTAACAGCGGTGTGTTCGCGGCTGGTGTTATTATACGTTTATTCTAACAGAGAGATAAAGGGTTTAAAATTAACAAAGGTGCTATTATAGAAGAATGGGTCTATAGTTCGTGCAGCGTCTTTATTTAAACGAGATATTCTATAGCTAATCTTACTAGCTTTAGTGGGGTATCGGTTATAGTTTATTAAAAGTTTAAGACGGAGCTTAGTTATAAACGGGCATAGGTTATTTTAATTCCCATTAAATATTAAAGGGTTAGGAAGCTTTTTTAATTTTATAGTAGGTACCAGGTTTATTATAGGTATAGGTTAAGCTACTGTTACTAGTTTAGGGTTTGTATTTAATGGGCTAGGTTTGCATATAGTTATCTTAATCTTATTTATAGGTGTTACTGTTAGGGTTTCTAACGCGAGTACTTTAGCGTCGTAGAGTTCTTTATATATTGCTTTAATTAATTGCTAATGCTGGGCTTCTAGTATAGCTCGTTGCTAGGCCAAGGCATCTGTAAAGGACTATTGTATTATAGTTATTTGTTCCCTAACTAGGGCTATAATGGTTAACGTGGCGGATTTAAGTTCGTTTGCCATTTTAAGGGTAGTAGTATAGACGCAATATAATATAAGGGCGCGAAGAGGCTTTAAGGAAGATTTGAAGGAATAATATAAATTCTATCTAAATCTAAGGGTATATAGCTCTTGCAGAGAACAAGACGTTGCGTAAAGAAGAGAAAGGAATATAGGAAACTTATAACTAAATATTCGGGGTCTTAGCAGTAGACGCATAGGCATGAGCCCACGCGGATTTTAACAAGTTTCGACAAAATTCCATTACGTTAGTGGAATTTGGTGGAATTCGATCAAGTTAGCGAAACTTAGTAGAAAACGGTGGATTACAGCAAATAATTGCGGATAGTTGCAGATAGTTGCAGACAGTTATAAACAGTTTATAAACAGTTTCATACAGTTATCTATTAAGTGTTTCACCGAGACATTCCTACTGTAACTGGGCTAGTCCCGTTACAGCAGGAGCTTATTTTTTACTTATACGCCATTCCTATAACGTTTAAGCGTATGTTAATTTACTTTATAATAGTTCTGTTAACTGCTTTATTTAATTAGTAAAGTTATATGCGTTAATTAACTAGATCTGTTTAATTATGGGTCCTATTATATTAATTTTGAGTTATAGTTTAAATCTAAGTTAAGGGTCTTGTCTGTAGGTTGCGTAGAATAGCGTTATGTCTATTAATATATTTATTGTATTATTTGCGGTAAACTTAACTAAAGGTAGCCATTTTTCCTAGTTGTCTTATAAGTAGGAGCAGTATATTTATAGGTATTGTTTATAATTGCGTTCGCAATTTTAGTTTAACTATCTGTCTCTAGATAAAATGCGGTTAAGAGTCGTATTTAAATACTTAATGATTTATATAGAGCTTACTAGAAGTCTGAAATGAACTGGCTTTTATAGTTAGATATTATTAAGTTAGGAAGTCTATGTAGCTTAAAGACGTGCTTAATAAAACATTTGGCTACTAATATTATATTAATTAAGTCTATAGGGACTATATGTCGCATTTTTATAAGGCGGTTAATAACTACCATAATATTTATAAACTTATTACTGTTAGGCAAATCGACTATAAAGTTAATTAAGATATTGCGCCATCTTTATATTGGAATTGGTAGTGGTTAAAGTACTCCTTATTTCTTTATATAAGAGGTCTTTCTACGCACGCATATTCTATATGCTTAAACGTATTTTTGTATATAGTTATGCATTATAGGCCAGTAATATGCTTATTAAAGGATTTTATAAGTTTTTGTATGGCTAGGATGTCCTACTATAAGGGAGTTATATGCAAATTTAAGTATCTTAAATTGTAAGGGTTTAGAATTTAGAACTACCATCTTCTATTAATAGTATAATTAATTATTTTAAATTTTGCATTTAGTAAGTGTAATATCCTTATACTATTATTTTCTAGTTTAGATTGCCTTTATTATATCTACTATCTATATATTATTCTTATATTTATATTCCATTAGCTTATTAATTTCTATTTCCTATTTATTAACTTGCAATTTATTTCTATTAAGTTCTGTATTTAGAAATATAAGATATAGTTTTTTAAAATGTTTAGGGGGTAGTAAGATCTATAATTAATTTATAATCCGTTTATTATTATTATTATTATTCATTGCTTAACGTCCGATTTGGATCCCTATTGGGCCCACGCGGACTACTCCTTATATATATATAGGGAGATAACTCTATCTAAGAAAACCCCGTAATCCATCTCCCCGCCTTTTAGGACTCGCCTGCGGGGCGCCTACAAGGCACCTGCGAGTTACCTATAGTGCTCTACTACCTTACTTTTTGACCTCCTTGGGAACCACTGCTGCCGTGATAAGCCTACGGACGCGCTAGTATCACAAATTTTACTCTACTACTGTAGAGTTATTAGGGGGCGCCTGTTGCTCGCCCCTTTACCTTCCGTTACCATTTCCCTTGCAATCCAAAACTGGTCTAGCACGTTTTGGCTAATAAGCCATTAGGTAACCGCCATAAGACCTTTTTATATTAAGAGTAGTATATTATAGTTCTCTATGCCAGCTACTAAGAGCATTGCTTCTTAGTTAGTGCGTAGGGGACATAACAGTATTATATGTTTTGGTATCTGTCTTGGCCAGCCACATTTACATCTCAGGCTACCTACTGGGACACCTACCCAGTAGAGCCAATCTTTTAGTCCTATTACCCCTGTTCTTAGGAGTGTTGCCATTGTATTTTCTGCCTTTGTTAGGCCTTCTCGGAGCTTTTAAGTGTTTACCTCCCATGGGGTTAACTATGCTACGCCAGAATATATATGCATTGTAAAACTACTATATATAGCAAGTTTGCTTGAACTGCTTGCCTAGTTCCTTGCCACGGTTAACGTAGCAGCTAGTGGACAAAGCTAGCTCCTACCTATATGCACTTAATTTGCTCTATAAGCCTATCCTTACAGCCTGCCCCTGCCTAAATAGACCGACACGCGCATCTGTCCTTTCGGGCTATATAGACAGTGTTATTAATAAGGTATTAATCCTTCCTCTAAAACAGGTCCACTAGGAGTTAGAGCCTAGTAAAGGGGTAAGGTTCCTAGAGTCGTCTATTGCTGCCATTATATACCACGCCCTATAGCCGTTGGCTGCTTCGCGTTACCTGTGACGCTCTTATAATAATAGGCCGACTATGTCTTGCAGGCGTGGGCCCATGATAACTCAACGCCGCGCAGCTACCGTCCCTTAGCCGTCTACTAACCAAACTTGTTGTCCTCCCATCTTAACCAACACCTGCATCTAAGTCCGTTCCAGCCTGCCTATATAGGTTCGTCCTAGCTCTTTCTTAGTCCGTTCCGGATTAACGTTGCCGCCTAAAGAAGGGTGCCCCCAGCTCTTTCTTGGTCCGTTTTAGATTAACATTACCGCCTAGAGAAAGGTTAACGCTGCTACGTAGAAAGGGAGGATTAATGTCGCTAAATATAGTTAACAGTGTTAAGATTCTTCCTGTGCCCTTACTGTAGGTATAATCTTAGAGCGGAATAAGTACAGAGGTGCCCTGTCGTCTCCTTAGATTCCTATCGCTTCCACCAGCAAATGCAAGCGCTGGCTTGTGGCCCTAGGTTGGCGCCTAGGTAGAGAGACGTCGGGTAGTTTTTAAGACCATTCCTCTGTTCTTGATAAGTTGCCTTATGTTGTTAACAAGCGCCAAGACCCGCGAAAACTCTGCTGTTCTAACGGCGTCAAGGACGACGCATTTGAAAGCGCCCTCTAGCTACGACGTAACGCCGCTGCATTAGTAACAGACGAGATCCTCATTCTCAGCTTGACCGTACGGACAAGATAAGACGGAAAGGAACCCCTATAGGACAGTATGGGTCGGATCTCGCTTTTGGTGTTCCTTATAATCCGTTTATCTAAAGCATTCGCAGGTAAGTCCTATAATTGTTATATTAATACGTTAGGCTTTTAATTAAGTTTGCCCAGTTAATATATAATCTTAAAGTTAAATTATAAGAGGTATTTAGCCTAACGAATTTAGCGCTGCGTTAATTGTTTTATAGTTATAAAGTATTGCAGGTTCTTATGGTCTATTAATACTTATATTAGAAATAATAATCCTTCTAGCTTAGGACGCTATTATTTAAAGTATTTAACAATCGTAAGCAGTTCCTTATTATATATCTTATAGTTTAATTTAGTAGGGGCAAGTTTTTAGGAGAGAAAGGCTACTAGACGTAGTTTGCTATTCTTATTATATTATAACAACACTCCCCCTAGCGCATAATTAGACGAGTTAGTTTTAATGGTATATTTAAGGTTAGGGTTAAAGTGGGCAAGAATTGGAGTAGTTATAAAGTAAGGTTTTAAATTATTAAAAGCTTGTTTATATCTAGCAGTCTATTTAAATTTTATATTCTTCCTTATTAGGTTTACTAATAGCTAGGCAATTTCTAAAAAGTAGTTAATAAATTGTTAATAGAAATTTGTAAATCCTAAGAATCCTTAAATATTTTATACGTTGCTAGGGCTTTCCTAGTTTATAATTGCAGCAACTTTCTTAGGGTTTATTTTAACTTTGTTATAGGATATAATTAAGCCTAAGTATATAACCTTAGACGTGTGGAATTTGTATTTTTTAATATTGCATTATAAGCCTGCGTCTTATAAGCGTTTAAGGACTATTTTAATATATTTCTGGTATTTAGAAAGCAAGGATAAGTAAATTAAGATATTATTAATATACGCGGTAATAAATATATTAAGGAATTTATAAAGTGTATTATTAATATATTGCTAAAACGTACTAGAACCGTTCTTTATGCTAAATAGCATTACTAGGTATTTAGAGAGTCCCTATTATGTATAAAAAGCTATATACTTCTTATCTCCTTTATATATATGGATTTTATTAAAGGCGGCAACTATATTAAGTTTTATAAAGTACCGTACCTTTACTAAATAGTTAAGCGTCTCTTAAATTAAAGGAATTAGATATTAGTTTTAAATTGTAATTATATTTAGAGCTTAATAATTAATATAGAATCTTAAGCCTCCTCCTAGCTTTTTAATAAATAGTACAGGTAAGGCGAACAGGGACTAACCAGGGCAAACAAACCCTTTTTCTAGATATTTGTTAAGGTACTATTATATTATAAGTAGTTCTTTTTATAATATACCATATAGCGGACCAAACTTTAGTGTTATACTAGGTTTAAGTTCTATTTTAAAGTTATATTTATCTTAGTACGGGCTAGTTGGTCTATAAATTGTTTTTTAAACTTGTTAATTAGGTTATAGTACTCTTTAGGCATAAGAGGTTAAGGATTAGGATATTATTTTAGTTTTAATACTTTTTTAATATCTTCTATAGTTATAGTAAAGATTTTATAATTTTATCTTTTTATTAATAAGATAAAAGGCGTGGCCTATATTATATAAATTTTAAGAGGTTTTAACATAACATCTTTATATTTTTTACCACAATTAGCAGTTATAGATTTATTATATTAGCTTAAGGTTTATAGTAAGGGTAATTTATATTATATTAAATTTAAATAGTTATATGCATGCTTGTAAGGTGAATAGTTTTTTAAGTAATAACTTTAGCAGTAGGTTATACAGAACTTTAGTATTTCTTTAACCCAGCTAATTAAAGGGTTGTGTCGTTTTAGCTATCTATATTTAAGTATTATCTTATAGTGCTTTAAGGGTGTTATAAATAGGGAAATATATTTAAGGTATTTACCTATCTATAATTTTACAAGAGCGTAGTATATTAGTTTGTTATATATTAAGGGTTTGCTATTAAAGCCTTATAGGCCTTAAGGCTTATTAAGTTTCTTTAATTTTAGGTGTTAAGTTTTTGCATATTTTATGTTAATAAAGCCTATACTAGTGGCTCCGCTATTTATAAGGATTTTGTCGGGAATTAGGCAAGCGGTCGTCACGTAACGCCGCGGCACTAGCGTGGCGAGGAGTCTTAAGCTCCTCGCCCTTTCTCATTCCAATAAAATCAAGCTATTAACCAACATCACTGTAACCTACTCGAGTAGTCGTTATTGGTAAGTCACCCTGTGTAACCAATACTGATTAGTGGTTGAACACACAGTCAACCACAGAGCAGCTAGGTTATTGACAGAAGAGACAGTCTCATACAGGGGTTCCCAGCAATACTGTGCTACCTTAGGCTTGCGGAAAACTAGTAACAAAAGTGTCACTAAGTACTAGGAGATACCAAGTTGCGTCCATTATATAGAACAATCGCGTTTACAAAGATTTGGTTAAGTACTTTAGGTTAGAAGTGTTACTAAACCTAGGGTCCTAAGTTAACGTCCAAAACGCGTTGACTACGCCTTAAATTGCCTACCTTTTGACAGCAAATCTACAAGATCCTATAAAGCCGAAAATCCTACCTACCTTCAATGTACAACACCCCGTCGATTCTACTCCTATTATGGCGTTGACCTACCCAAAGAAGTACGAGAACGACATTAACCCAGAGATATAGAATAAAGACATTGACCCTATAAACGCTAAGCAATAGGACCTAAACGGATTCTTACTATACTGCATAGCACAATACACAGACAGCGAATACAACGATACTGTGCTATGGTATTGCATAAAGGAGGACTTTGTTGGATGGATAAAGGAAACATAGGCCCTCGCGAAGAAGAATATTATATAAGACTTCCATAACTTCCTTTAGGAGAACGGAGTATTTGTCCCTATAGATAGAGACACTATTAAAGACAATATTTAGGAGCAAGTTATTAACGTAAAAGAAGAGCATAAATGGACTCTATAAGAGATTAAGTACTAACTACATAATATAAAGAAGCTCAACTTATAATGGAATCCAAATAATATACCAATAGAGATATGTTCTAATTCTATTGCTCCAGGTACAAGTTCTTACGTGCTATACCTATCGCTCCCACTAATTTAACCCGTAACTTTAACTACTGCCCCCTAAGAGCAAGCGTAAGACCCCCTTGCTTCGTGATTTAATAACCTTTAAACTCTGCTATAGGAAGATTAGGTACCATGCCATATTCCATTAAGTTCTATATCTCTACTGCAGCCTACAAAGCAATCCCTACCTTAATCTCTAATGCAATTTTAATATGGCCTAACACCGCTTAGAGGTACCTTAAAAATGCTTATAAAGCTTACAAAACTCTATTTAGACTAGGAGAAGAGGTTTAGCGGGGAACTATATAATATCCTTAATTTAAAGCTGCATATCTTCTATAACTATTGCTAGAAGGTTGGACTGGAACCTAACCAATATTATAACGCTTATTCCATTATACTTAAGGGCCGCGCCAGTACCTTCTATTATAATTATTTGGTAGGAAAAGGATACGATTTTAACCAAATAATATATAAGACAAGATGCCACTTTAAAATAGAAGAGAATAAGCAGCAGTATATATTAGAGTGGAGAGAGACTACCTTTCTAAGAATTATTGCTATAAACCTAGATGCCTTTTAACTTAACTATCTTCAAAAGCTCTTTAATCGACTTTAGATAATTTAGCGTGGTTTATCCAAATTATATTAAAAGGACTTTAGCCTACGCAATTAAGTTATTAGCGCATGCTGAGGTGTTAAAGAATGCAACCTTACCCTCTTTAATCCTGCAAATACTTATAAAGGAGTATATACTTAATTAAGATCCTCTATTAGCACCGCTCTGCGCTCTTAAGAAGTATAGTAATTTAACGCCTAACCCTAACCTACTTTAATTGACCTAACTGACTAACACGATCATAACTGGACTGATTGAACATATAGTGGCCAGGGTAGGGGATACGGCAAAGGGTATAATTAACGTTAACTATAAAGCAATTGTGGAGGTCCTTATGGAGGTTTATCTTAAAACAATTAATAGAAGAAATACTATATTTATAAAAAGCCAAATTGCTAGTTAACTAGGCACCCTTTTAATAGACAAAAGGAGGCATATAATAAGTTTCACTAGAGCGCATAAAACGTTAGAAATTATAAGGTTACTATAGCCTACTTCTAAAGCTTCCTAGTTTAATATAAAGGCGAAGAAGATCTTAAGGGTAAGGTTAATAAGGCCAAACAGCTTCTTATAGATATAGAAATTAAGGACTACTCTCTTAACTAATACTTTACTAAGTATGGTGAGGTAGATAGTATATAAACCGTTACTATTCTTAATAACTAATCTACGCTCCATGCTATTATAAAGTTAGATATCTTTAATAAGCTAAAGAAGAGTTCTATATTCTCCTTTAACGACAGATACTTGGCGAACGTCTTCTATGGTATTATGCCAGATACTAGAGCCGTAGAAGTATCTATAGCAGGAGAACCTTAAGTTTAAGCTTTTTAGTAGCTTAATAGCTCTATTCAGATTAACTAATTAACGGCAGGCCAATATATAATTTGTTTTGGCAAGGGTACTGCAATCTCTCTTAGCATAATTAAGGTCAAAACCCCCTTAGGGTATATCACTTTTTACGTTATTCCCGCGAATACCCCGTTTCTATTTTATATTAGAGATATAGATAAATTAGGCGTTAAACTTAATAACCTTAAGAATATACTTATTTAGGGAGATAATTGGGTGCCTGTTATACATAAATAGGGTCACCCCTAGTTGCTCCTTTATTAACTAGAAAAGAGCGTTGCTTAGAGCCACTTAACCAAGTCAGAGCTACATTAACTACACTATTGTTTTAGCCACCTATCCGTTTACTAATTGCTTAGGGTTCTTTAGCAAGTAGGCTATAAAGTCAAGGTCAAGGTAATTAAGCATCTTATAAAGTACTGCTATTACTACTAAATAAACTAGAAGTCCCCTGGCCGATTTAAGTTTACCCTTAAAAATAACTATGACTTTAACTTCTGTATTATTATTAACATTATATATCTTAGCGGCAAGCTAGTACTCCAAGTTATTAACCTCTTAACTTTTTTCTAAGCCGCATGTTTCCTAAAGGATATGTTAGCTAGGAACATATAGGATACTCTTTAATTATGCTAGATTAATATCTACCTAGGACCCCCTAATTAAGTTATTTATAATATAGGAAGGAACTTCTTATCTACAGAGTTTTAGTAATAGGTGAAGGTAATAGAAATTAAGGTCAAGGAAGTCCCTATTAAGGTATATAATAGTATTAAAAAGGTAAAATAATATTACACGCCATTATAATAAGCATATAAGATTATTTCTTTAGAACTAAAGGGCGCTAGCAAAGAGCTTATCTTATAGATAGCTATTAAGGCTGTTAATAATTCCGCTAGCCCAAATAGGCTTATACCTATATTGCTAGTCTTTAGCGCCTACCCTTAAATAACTAATAATTCTCTACCATCCCTATCCGTTATGTAATAAGTAGAGGCTATTCGCAAAGCAATAAAAGAGGTGCGACGTCTCTATGCTATATGCTAGGTTAACAACGCACTAAGAATAAGAAATAGCCTAAATACCTTAACTACGCTTAATCTGCCACTCCAATCTAAGGTACGCGTATAGCGTAAAAAGGGAGGATAGTTAGGCCTATATAAACTTATTGTAATTAATAGTTAGACTTATACTTTTTAGATGCCCTATAGACCCACTTAATTCCGCTTAACTATTATTAAGCCCTACTATAAAAACAACAGTTCTAAGCCTTTATAGGATGCCCTAGAGGATACCCTAGAGGAGAACTACAATTAATATACTCTAGAAGGCAACTACAATCCTAATATAATTATAGCAGATATACCACAACTATAACGCGGTAGAGGTCGCCTAAAGGGATTATAAAATTGCTAACACTTTATTAATTTTAAAGAGCAATTTATTACCGCTATTAAGAGTAGAGACAAGTTATTAATAGCCTTTATAACAGCTAAAGAGAAGGCTAACTTTAAGCTCGCAAAACAGCTCTAAAAGGAAGGCTATATTATAACTCTAGGAGCTCCTTTCCAAGTATCTAATAAGTAGGAGATTAACAGTCTTATTATAAGAGGAGTTTTTAAATTCAAGAAGTATAACCCTACTAAGTTTAATAGAGTTCGCATCTTTAAGTTAAGAATAGTTAATAAGATTAAGGGTAAAGCTACTAATACCCTATTTAAGAAGTTAAGACTGGTTATTTAAGGTTATAACAATAATAGCAAGGAAGTAATTCTTATATAATCCCCTATAATTTAACAAGCTAGTTAGTAAGTTATTATTATACTAGCTCCCTCCTTAATAAAGAATAGAATAGCGGTTTATTTATAAGATATTACTTAGGCCTATACCCAATTAGAGACACGCCTTTAGCGCTTAATACTAGCATACCTTCTAGAGTAAATTCGCTACCAATATCCCAAAGATATAATTATAGTTATACTTAAGCCATTATATAGAATCGCAGAGGCAGGAACTTATTAGTGGGCTACTTATAGCAAGCACTATAAAGAGAAGCTCTTAATAACTACTTTTACATTTAATCCCTGCTTCCTTATTATAACTATAGGAACTCCATTTGGAATTATTGGTATACAAACCAATAATATAATTATCTTAGGAGATGACCAATTCTTAGCTCTTAAAGAAGATAAGCTAGTAAAGGTAAATCTTATAGCAAAGCTAAAGGAAAAGCTTAATTTAATAACACTATTACTTTTTAATAGATGTATCCTCTCCCTAAACAAGGATTCTATTGCTTTACGCCAGAAAGATCAAGGTAAGAAGATTAATATTATTAACATTAATTCTCTAAAGTAAGGATATATGGAGTAACGCGTTTATGGAGCTTATATTACTTCTATTTATTAACCCAAGGCTTTATTTAATCTCTCTATTGCCGCTTAACACTAGGAACTAACTAAGGATAACATCCTTGCCCTAAATAAGCGTCTTTCCTAGTAAATAAACCATCTTAATTGGGGACTACTCTATATACCTATTAATCTTCCTACCGCTAAGCTCTTTGTATTTGTTAATAGATTATTTATAAATAATAAAGATTTTAGCTTCTAGCTAGGATATAAAATTATTATTACAAATAAATCTACTAGAGAGAATGACTTTACGATCTACGGCAATCTTATCTATTAGAGCTTAATTAAGAGTAAGCGTGTTACCTAAAGCGTTCTAGCATTAGAAATATATGGAATAGTTAGCGGAGTTAACATAGTAATTACAATTAGAACTACCCTAAAGATAATTATAGATTAACTTAAACTCCCTATTATCCCTATAATCGTATGCACCAACTTATATTCCCTCTACAAGTATTTAGTTAAGCTTGGTACTATAAAGAAGAAGCGTCTTATAATCGATATTATGGCACTTTAGTAATTCTATAAGCGTTAAAAACTCTTTAAGATCTAGTAGATTAATAGCTAAGATAATCTAGTAGATGTGATAATGAAGGCAAACCTAAATAAGGCACTAGAGACGTTTGTTAATACAAATACTCTACATGTATAAGTTAAAGGTTAGGTTAAAAGGGAGTAGGAGATATAGCAATTTAAGAGCAGCTAATTAGGATTTTCTATGCCTGGTATAGAAAATCGCTATTAGCTCGCTTACAATTAGCGCCTTAGCGGCCCTAATATAATATCCACCCGTGACTCCAAGTAAGAAAGCACCATATGCTAAGAGGCAAATTTTAGAATAGCAAGACTTATATTGCGGTGGCAATAGTAAGTAAGGAGGATTGATATTTGTTACACTAGTCAAGCAGTATTTGTATATAGATGGCAACCACAAAAGAAGAGTTGCCAGTGTCGGGAATTAGGCAAGCGGTTGTCACGTGACGCCGCGGCACTAGCGTGGCGAGGAGTCTTAAGCTCCTCGCCCTTCCTCATTCCAATAAAATCAAGCTATTAACCAACATCACTGTAACCTACTCAAGTAGTCGTTATTGGTGAGTCACCCTGTGTGACCAACAGATTTATACTTTCTTCTATTTTCCAAGTATTTAAATTTCGTTAAGTATATGTCGGAACGTTAGTTATATAACGTGGTTATAAGACCACAAAGCGAGACTAGCCAATCTGACCTTAGAGCAACCCCTTACTTCTAGACAATAATAACTACCAACTTCAACACCGCATACGTACCACTACAAGTAATATTCGTGCACGTTAATAATACGAGTATACTGACACTAATTAGTAGACGTACAGATTAGGAAATACGCAATAAGCTAGAGCTTAAGAACCGTACTGGAAATAGTATACGGATCGCCTATCCCTGCCTACTTCATTAAAAGAGAAAGCTATATTACCCTCAAAGCTCAAAACTATATATCAGCTTAACTGCTAACGCGTCAGATTGCCTAGAGAATTATATCTTTACTTAGAGAAGATTATAACCTCCCTTAAGCTTAAGAGAATTTATACTAGCCTTACAGCCAATATAACAGATCACTAAGAGAATAGCAATCTTGCTAAGAATACTTTACAGGCCCAACGGCTATAGAGGACGTATACACCCTTACCTTAAACCTTAAACCTTAACCTTAACCCTTAACCTTAACCTTAACCTTAAACCACAATATACACAAAGATATAACAATATAGAAATTAATTAGAAGGAGAGAATTGCCAAGTACGGCTACGGAATTAACTTAGAGACGGCTATAGATAACAATCTAATAGAGTATATAGAGACTAAGATATACCTATACACACAATCTAACCTTATAGACTATTCATTATGGATAGTATTTTAGGAAGACTTTAAGGACTTTATACTAGAGGTCTTTAAACAAGTACAATCCAATACTAGAATAGGAATTCGTAAATACCTAGTTAAGAGAGGAGTATATATTGTTAAGTAAGATAAGAGATACTCCCTTAGCAAGGTACTAACAGACGTTACTAATAAAGAAGAGTTTCATAAATGGACAGACAAAGAAATTAGTCTAGCCCTTATTAATATTAAGCCAATAATTACTATGGCTCTACAAGACTAACTCAATTCAACCCTAGATAAGCTTGCTATTGTCAGATAATTTAGATAGAGCAGTTCATTGATAAAATGGGTTGATTGATTGATGATCTTGACTTAATCGTTAATTGATGTCTTGTCTTGACCCTAGGGCCCCTAGGGCTCTAAAGAGATTTACAATGCATGGGCTCCGTGCACGTGACTCATATACGTGACCCACGCCTTTAGAGAATACAGATTATCTAACACACCCCCTTAGCTTCGAGCTCTTTAAGGTCAAAGCTAGCCACCTTCTTGTGTCCGTTAATGAGTTAATTAAACTATAATCTTATCTAAATCCTTCCATCTTGCTCTAATACTGTCCCTTAGGTCCTCTAGTTGCTTCTCCTTATTTAGCCGCTCCTTAATATCCACTATTCCGATTATATTAACGAAGCTTTAAAACCTCTACTTGGGTAGGGCCTTTATAAGTCCATTAGTAATTATCTCCTTTATTACTATCTATTAAAATTATACTTGTCTCATTATATATTCCTAATATAGCTAGTATTAATAGATATTAACGTGTTAAAGCTTTGTAATTAGCTTTGCTGTGTCTTCTATAATTAGTTAGAACATCTAGGTGTTATTACATTTAATAATTAAGGGCTTATTTAGGCGTAACGTCATTGCTTTAAATAGCCTACTAATAAAGATAGCTTCCTTTACTGTCTATAATAGGGCTAATAACTTGGCTTCTATGCTTAATATTATAACTATACCCTGCTTATTTGCTCTCCAGGTAATCGGCCCCCTAAATAGCTTTATAATATATCCTTACGAGCTCTTTCTATTAACGGAGTTATCTGTAAATAATGCATCACTAGTATAGATAAATGATTGCGCTTTACCTCTACCGTCTCTTTTGTCGTCTTGTCCTTTATTGCGTATTCCTTTATCTCTCCCTCTACCGTTTATTCCTTCCTTATCTCCTTTATAGCAGATTGCTCTACTTCTTATGCCATATAGGTATTAGATGACTCTGTCTGCCGCTTAATAATGCTTTTAGCTTGGGTCCTGATTAAACCTTACTAGCTGTAATACTATAAAGGCAATATCCGGACGCGTTATAGTGGCTGCATAGAGTACTAAACCCAGTTTTCTTTAATATAGCATTATAGAAGCTGGTAGGGATATAGGACAGACTAATAGGTCTGTATTAGGGGACGGACGTATTAGACGGATTATATAGTAATTAGTAGGGAGGAGTTCTGATTCTGCTATAGGAGTGTTTAGAAGACGCCCTCTAAGATCTATCTTATACTAGTTAGCTATCTTCTTAATATAGGCTTTCTGGGATAGCTATAGGAGCCTCTAGCTATAATTGTGTAGCATATAGATTCCTAAAAACCATTTTAGCTCGCTAAGGGTACTTATCTAGTATTCCTTACTTAGCTCCTTAATTGCTTCTTAAGCTTTTTTCTTATCTGTCTTTTGGTAGTAGAAGACAATATTATTAATATAGAAGAAGATAACTATTCTACCTTTCAGCATGATATATAGCTTATAGGGTACTTCTTTAAAACCTAATTTGTTTAATAAGCTTGTAAGATTCTTCTGCCATAACAGTGGTGATTGTTGTAGTCTGTACAGGGCTTTTCTTAAGCGTAGTATTTTGTCTGTCTTTCCTTTATTAAACCCTAGTGGTAGCTTTATATAAATGACCTTGTTAAGATTGCAATGGATAAACACATTAACTATATCTATCTATGTCGTCTCTAGGTTAAATTTTACAGTAATTGCCATAAGGGTTCAGAAGGTTGTACTTGCTAATATAGTAGCTCTTATAGGTAGGTCTCCTAGGGCCTATTAATTTCCGTATACTACTAAGCGTGCCTTATATTTCTAGAGGAACCTATACTTATCCATCTTATAGACGAACACCTATATTAAGCTAAGGACCTACTGTTCCTTTGCGTACTTCTTATCTGTTTCTTAAAACAACCTTATTTAATAATAAGATTAGAGATAGGCTTATTAAGCCTCTTAGAACTGATCTTAAAGAGGGTATATATTAAGGTTGCGGATTAACTAAGGTAGTGGAGGTAAGTTCTTCCTATATAATCTAATATTACGTATTCTGCCTAATTTCAGCCTACTATTATTAAGTCAACTATTAAGATTAAACTTCCTTCCTGCTATAAAGGCACTATAATAGGCTAAGGTAATCCTTTTGGTAATAAAGTCTTTAAACCTATTATCGCCGGCTTCCTTAAATAAGCCTTTAACTAAGTTATTAAACACCCCCTAAGTGTAAAACCTGTCTCCTACTTGGCTAATAATATCCTAATTAGTACCTTATATATCTAACTTTATAGGATACTTAACATAAAAGGCATATAGAGATTCTTTATCTTCTTTTATTAGAGGTGGTGTATAATACACATCTTTAAGAACTCTTATAAGCTTAAGATCTGCTAACTTATTAAAGGTTTAAACTGGCTTATTAACGTCATCGTCTTCCTTTTAAATTAATAGTTTAAATACTTCTTTATTGTCTTTTAAAAGGACCATATTCTTGGTTAGGGTATTAGGGAATTAAATCTTCCTAATTAGCGTGTCTAACTTAGCGTATAGGTCCTTTAAGATGTCCATTTGCTTACTATTAAAGAATGTCTTCTTATTAAAGATAACATCCCTAGTAGAGATAATGATACCTTTATATAGGATCTAGATCCTGTAGATATTAGTAGAGTTATAGCTAATAAGGTAGTTAATATGGGCTCGCGGATCTAGCTTGCTTAGCCTTTTCTTCTTTAGCTGGGCGTTTAACGTTATTGCGTACGCCCTACAGCCGTAGGCTTTTAGGTGCGCTAGTTACAGCTTTCTTAACCTATTAGCTAGGAAGGTATAGAACTTCTTATATAGCAATTTCCAACTATTACTTTTTAGTGGCGTTTAATCTTAAAAGTACACTGCACAGTTAACTATCTCATTCCATAGGTTATATAGTAAATTAGCAGCAATTATTATTGCTTATAATCTCTTAATAATTACACCCCCTAAGCGTTTGGCGGTGCTGTTTTAAGCTTAGATATATGGCGCCAAAGGCTTAAATATAATTCCTTAAGTCTATAGCCATTTAAGGGTTCTCCTTTTCCCTAGCTCGTTATCTAATCTAATAGTATTAACCTTAAGGTTATACCTTAGACGAATCCATTAGGTAAAATCTTTAAGTACTTATAGTGTCTCCATCTCTTTGCTATGCGTTATTATAAAATATGGAAAGGTTCTTCCTAAGAAGGTGTTATAGATAAATATAATTTATATAAATCCAGCATGCGCTTCCTTAAGGTTAGTCCAGTTAATATAGAGGTTAAAATAAGGTTTATTAATATTCTATTCTAAGAACCTTTTTAAGACCTAATGCTTAATTTTAGCGAGACTGCAATGTTAACATTCCGTTGTCTTTAGGCCTTAAAGCTTGACTCCTAAGGCGTTAAGACCTAAATAATGAAGGCTTATAGGTCCTGGATGACCTAGACGCAGATGCTATAAATGTGTATCTCCTTTTGAATCTGGACGAGCGTCTCTTAGTAATGCTCTGCGCTTCCGTTAGTATAGTAGTCGGCTTGTATTAAACGCTAATAGACTTCCTAGTTGGATGTATTTAATAGTCTATTGTTTGTAACGTTCTTCCATTTAATATAGAATTGTATCGTCCTTCTAAACTAGAAGATTGTTATCTCCTTTGTTGTCCTAGTAGTACCCTTGTTTTTAAAGTAGACGGAACGACATAAGGTTTGTATTGAAGTCTATATAAAAGGCAACGTCCTTAAGACGTAGGGTTCCCTTACTCTTGTCTAGTTTTGTAACTTAGATATTAATATTGCCGTAACCTAGTATAGGCACTTCTGAGCTGCCGGCGATAATATATTCGTGTCTTAGAGCTTTCCTAAAATTATAAAAATAAGAAAGGTTATTAAAGATATAGAGAGTGGTTCCTAAGTTAAGAATAGTTAATAGCTTTAGTGGATGGATTTAACCTATATAATATAATTCTAGGAATATTGTATTAGCTTCTCCCTTAATCTTAACTTCCTAACTCTTATCCTATTATTGTTAAGCCTTATCTTCCTATTCTTTAAGTCTGATCTTTATAACTTAGTTAGTGAGATTCTTATTCTTTTCTACCTTCTTTAGTGCCCTATTAATGTGCGCATCTCCTATTATAACTCCTGTAGGTCTCTTATTTTTAAATAAACACTAATAGTCCCATAAGGAGTGTCCTTATATTCCGTACGCTAAGCACTTAGGCGTTAGCTTCTTGTAGGACGTCTCTTTATCCACTAGTATCCCAGCTCTCTTTAAGCGTCTATTACATGCTAAGGCTCTTCCTCTTTATAAACCTTTAGTAGTATTAGAGTGATCCTTAATGGCTTACTCTACAAAGTCTGCATTAAAGGTACTCTCTCTTATAGTAGTATTAGCTTTCTTTAAGGGTATTCTAAGTCCTTCTTACAGCTCCTTTGCTACTCTACGGTATTTAGAAGATCTTAACTTCTATAGGTTATTTAACTTGGTAGTATACTTTATATAGTAGGTGTCGCTAAAAGGTTAAATAACTTCTACTAAATCTTAAAGCCAGATTCCATTAGACATTTAAGGGATCTTATACTTCTCTTTTAGTACTATTATATATTCCCATTAATCTAACCACTAATTTAATTTTAACAAGTGTTTAAACCCCTTAAGGGCTTCTATATACTAGTGTTATACCTTCTTTCTAATAAATAATGAGGTAGGTTCTGTATTCTCCTTTAATTAGGATAGCCATTCTTTAACTATTAAGGAAGGGTTAAGCAGTAGCTTCTTCTAAATTGATACTATGGTTATAATTTGGGTGTATATCTATTACAGATACTTTTCCTATTTTAGGAAGTACTTTATATCCTAGTTATAGTATTATCTACTGTTCTTATATGCTCTCTGTTAATTTATCAAGAGCTATGCATATAAGGTTACATTCTTATTATAATCTATAACTTCTGGATAGACTGGTTTTTATAGTAGACCTTGTTGAGGTGGTGTATTGTCTAGGTCAACGTAGGCCCAAATTTGCTGATCCATGAGGGCTCGGAGTTGCCATAGCCATTGCTCCTAGTCGTCTGGCTTATTGAGGATGATTGTTGTTGACGAACTTAATGGTGGAGTCATTTGACTAATAGGCAAAGGAGGGATTAAGATGGTATTTTGTTGTTAGGATCGTCCTTGTCATCAGGATCGTCCTTTGACGATTGAGGTGGAATCTCGTGGAATCTTGTGGAATCTCGTGGAAGGTTCGTGTCAGAATCGTCCTGTGACAATTGAGGTAAGATTTCTGTTAGAGTCTGCGTCTTGATGATGAGGTAGAATTTCTTCAAATGATTGAGTAATAGCTGAATAGCTTCTTGAGTCGGCGGACCGGGCTCATAACTGTCAGATAATTCAGATAGAGCAGTTCATTGATGAAATGGGTTGATTGATTGATGATCTTGACTTGATCGTTGATTGATGTCTTGTCTTGACCTAGGGCCCCTGGGGCTCTGAAGAGATTTACAATGCACGGGCTCCGTGCACGTGACTCGTGCACGTGACCCACGCCTTTAGAGAATACAGATTATCTGACAGCTATAGTTCTACTAGCGTTAACACCTTTCTATAGTCCCTTACTAGCTGCTTCGCCAATTCCACTAGCTATTCTAACTGCTGCACCACTAGTTATCCCAACCGCTACACCACCAGTTGTCCTAATCGCTACACCATTAGCTACTCTAATTTCTACCCCTACTACCCCTACTACCCCTCCCAATCCTTAATCCTCCAACTATAACTAAATCCACACCCTTATTAACCAATTACTATGGTTAAGAGAGCAGCAACTATAGTAGCCGCAGTAACCATAGCAGCTATATACACATACACTACCTAAACCAGCCGTGCCTAGTATAGAGCAAGGACTTAGACAAGGACCTAAATATAGCAAGGAGGTAGCCATAATTATAAAGATCTACATAGATAACTAAAAGTACAATAGAGTTAGTAACAGCTTTAACTTTAAGTTCACCATCTTCTATAACATCTGTAAGAGATCTGGCTTACCACTAGAAGGCTACGCAGTGGCATTCCCTAGCATGCTAAAAGGGCTTGCTTAGGACCACTACTATAACAGTAACCTTAAGTTAAGACCTTTTACTAAAGCCTGCAACTACATATAACAGTTCTTTAAAGGGCCAGAATACTACCACAAGAACCTTATAGAGTGGAACAGTATAACCCTCTAAGGAGTTATAGACGAGAACCCTAATAAGTTAATCTATTAGAACTTCTAACTGCTTATGGACAAACTGCTAAAGCAATGTTATAGACTATACCCAGACTTCCGTATAAACCATATTCTTATAAATAAATTAGTTACTGCTTGCTAGGGAGTGCCAGCATGCTATATCACTATCTCCAACCCTTTAGAAGACCTTTCTTAGTTAATTAGTAAGCTACAATCCTCTATTATTACGTGGAAAAAAGAATACCCCTTATAGGCCTTAATAAGACCGTCTTACCAAGCCTTTTTTTACAGATTAATGCTACCATTAAAACAACCAGAGTTAAAACCAAAACACTAATTGCTATAACAGCAATCGCTCTTATAGAACTAATAGCAGACCAAAGGCCAAGTGCTATATCTACAAGAAGAAGAACTGCTATTCTTAGAAATATATAGAAGAGGAGCGTAGTTGGTCTAGAGATAACTACAAGAGACGCTTTATTAATATTAAGGGCCGTAATAAGGGTAACTTTAACAACTACTTTAATCAATACGTCACTGCTTGCAAAAGAGATAAAGATAAAGATTTAAACTTTAAAGCCTATATATAAGACGCTAATAACTCTAGGAGCAATGCCAGAGAACCTAACAATAGTTCTACCTATATTACCACCTTTAAAACACTTACTATAGAGGAAGCAACCTCTATAAGTATAAAGCTAGCTAATAAGGCTTATATACACCTACTTACGGCTTTAGAACTCACTATGGAGTCTGCTATAGAACCCTACACAGAGACTAACCTATTTGCCTATAATACGGCCACAACTATAGTGTCATAATACACCTTAACGGTCTTTATAGGAATTATAATTAATATAGGTACTTCGCGCAAGTCTACGGCTGGCTACAGCCAATTCTAAGCCCTATAGGCCATAGACAAGTCCGTAAATCTTAACATATTAACTAAGGGCTAAGTAACTATCTAATTTAGAATCAGAGCCTCTACGTCTATTGGAACCATAGACGTTAACAGCCCTATAGGCAAGGTACAATTCCATATTGTTAAAGCAGATACTTCTTTCCTACTTTACTTAGTAGATATAGATAGACTCTATATTAAATACAATAACCTGAAGGACGTCATTATCACTCACACTAAAAAGGTGCTAGTAGTTAGATAATTTAGCCACCCGTTTCTTATATAGAGCTTCTCTTTACAGTCCTATTTAGTTAAGTCTTTTAAGACAAACCCTTACTACTTAACTAACGTAGAGCTACGACGTCTACACCGTTAATTTGGTTACCTATCAGTTAATAGACTGCAAAAGCTTCTTAATAAGACTGGCCACGGCTATAATACTAATAGATCTGCTATTAAAGAGCTAACTAGACTCTACCACCACTGCTAGAAGTTTAGCAGATCCCTAAGTAGATTTTGCTATACCTTATAAGATGACATTAATTTTAATTACAACATTATCATTAATATTATATATATTAACGGCTCCCCCCTATTATATATAGTTAATAAAGCAACTTAATTTTAAGCTAGTAGATAGCTATAAGATATTAGCGCCAAGCACACTTAGGACGTTTTATAAATATGCTAGATTAATAGCTATTTAGGACCACTAGACTTAATCACTATAGATACTAAGAAGAACTTTATTAGTAAGGAGTTTAAGCACTACGCCGCTACTATAGGAGTAACTATAAAGTTAGTTCTAGTTAAATCACACAACTCCATTAGAATGGTAGAGTGCTACTATAGTCCGCTATAACAAGCCTACCAAATCATTATAACTAAAATCCCTGAAATTAGCAAGGAGATAGCCCTATAAATGGCTTTTAAAGCCATTAATAACACGGCTGGCCTAAAAGGCCTAGTCCCTATACTTCTAGTCTTTAGGGCCTACCCCTAAATGGTTAAATCGGACGCGCCATTACCTTTAGTTATATAGCGAGCTGCGGCTATTAAGAAAGCAATGGTAGAAATCTAGAAGCTATAAGCTAAATAACAGATTGCTAACGCTCTTAATATGCAAAATGGACAATAAACTAACACTATTTACGGCCTCCTACCTAGTTTGCCTATCTTAGTTTAGAGAGAAGGCAACACTAGCTAAAGTGGTTATTGGGATGGGCCATATATACTACTTACTGTTGACGGTAAGACCTATACCATAAAGCTACCAAATAGGCCTACAACCTTCCGCTCTATGGCCGTGAAATCTTACCTACTGGACCTATAAGACTTAGTTGAACCACAAGAGTCTGTTAAACTAGCTAAACCAGTACCTTTACTAGCTGAACCTTAATTGTTACCTAAAGCTAAACCATAGCTACCGCTAAAGCAAGGTAGAGGTCGCCCCCGCAAATACCTATTACTTACAGCTGTCGCAGATACGGCTGTTACGGACGCTATGATAGACATAGGTGCTCTTACGGATGATATTGCAAATACGGCCGACATCGCTATCTACTTGCAGGACGATAATACCGCAAATATGGCTAACACTACTATTTACTTACAGAACAATGGTAACACCTAGTTCAGCGCTTTACGGCAAAAGGAGGTCATAGGCCTACTTAAGAAAGGCGTCTTTAAGATTATTAAGCTATATAATATACCTAAGGGGGTCAGACTCTTTAATTTACAGTTTATTAATAAGATTAAGAATAAGGGAACTGATAAAGCCTTTAAGAAATTACGACTTATTATATAGGCCTATAATAATTTGGAGAAAGAGCTAGTCCTTACTTAGTCGCCAATAATTTAACAAGTTAGCCAGCAGCTAATCCTCTATATCGCTGCTATGCTACCGCAGATATAACTCTACCTCTAAGACATCTTATAAGCCTACGTCCAGTCCACTATAAACCTAAACCGCAAGTTCTATATATAACTACCACACAAGCTAAACAAATAATTAGGAATTAACAAGGACTCTATTCTAAAGGTTATAAAGCCACTTTATAGAATACCTAAAGCTAGAAACCACTGGTTTAAGACCTACCATTTACACTATATTAATTAGCTGCAAATAGACCAATCCACGTACAATCCTTGCTTGCTTTACAGTAACAAACCTTTTAGAATTGTTGGCCTATAGACTAATAATACGCTGTTCCTTATAGATAATACCTTTATAGAGGCTAAACAAAGCAAACTATATAAGGCTGAGTTTATAGCTAAGGAGCAAGAACAACTGATTACTAATACACCAGTTAAGTTCAATGGAGGACTTATTTAATTGGCATAAGATAGGAGTATTACGCTAATGTAAAGGCGCCAGTGTAAGAACCTTAGTATGGTTAACACTACGCTAGCAGACAGCACTAGCTCCAGAGGAATTACGCGTGGCCTACTTACGCCAAAGGACTAGTATATCGCTTAACGCGCCGGAGGAGCCTATATCGCCTCAGTCTGTCAACCAGAGGCTTCATTTAACTTATCCTTTACTGCCCAGGTAATTAATCCCAAAGAGGCAGACATAAAGGAGCTGAATAAGCGCCTAAATTGGCAGATTTAGAACTTATATAAAGGTCTTAAGTTTATTAAATTAGAGGCTAAAACCCTATAGCTCTTAGTCTTTATAGACACTTCCTTTACCAACAACAATGTCACGGCACTGGCCTGACGCGTTGTTATGACTCGGTGTTGTCATGACACGAGCACAGACCTAACCCCTGAGCGACGTGTATATATACCGCCTCACCTCCTACATAGTTCTGCACACGACATCG
>Ga0307507_10001674_pt1 | contig 48995 bp, 16 predicted proteins | sample 7_EM_MG_FD_207223 | JGI IMG/M metagenome (GOLD analysis project Ga0307507, IMG submission 207223) | Populus trichocarpa ectomycorrhiza microbial communities from riparian zone in the Pacific Northwest, United States - 7_EM | ecosystem: Host-associated > Plants > Roots > Unclassified | place...
AATCTTAAATATCTCAACCACTACTTAATAATATTTTCTAAAAATTTAAATATAAGCTTTTATATACATATTTTAGTGTATATTATAATATTAGAGTGTATAACTTAATAGTTATTAAAATATAGAGTTTAGGGGCTAAAAATAGAGATATTTTGAAATATCTCAACAACCACTGGACTATATGCTTTTATAATATAACAGGCACTAAAATAGGCGTATTAGAGCCTATATTTACATTTTTAGAAAATATTATTAAGTAGTGGTTGAGATATTTAAGATTGAAATTTAGGCTTTTTGGTATTCTTTGAAGTGATGCGCCCGGTAGTATAATGCGCTTGGTGGTGGAACACGTTACTAGTAATATTTTAGAAATGAATTAATAGTATATTAGGAGAATACCTTAATAAGTTTATTATAGTATACCTTAATAATATTATTATCTACTTAATAAACAAGTAAGAATATAGAGAATATATTAAATGGGTCTTAAAGAAACTGCAGGAAGAAATGATACTAGTAGTGTAGGAGGGTACAGTCTCTCTTAGATAGGAAGTCACGGTGTAGTTAGTTAGTCAGTCAGTTATAATTAGGCAGTAGGGAAGCGGTTAGTAAGAAGAGAAGAAAAGAGTGTATTAAAGAGAAACTGTGTGTCTATTAGCCCTATTGGAGTTATTAAAGACTCTAAGGGCTCTAGACCGATCTATATAAAATATATAAAAGGCCTAGGCTCTCCTAAAGCTACGCCTAATCTAGATATTGAATCTAGGGGGCTAAATCACACTACTATATACCTCCCCCACCCAAGTTGTTGTCCCCTAACGACTTCCGAAACTCTAAAACTCCTTATCTTTAAAATAAAGGCGCGGTAGGTGATCGCATGCATTCCTTGCCTTTACTATAAACCTAAGATGGTGAACGAGGAGACTCCGTTCTAGTTAAATAAGACCGTTCTCGTCTGCCTGGCTGAGTAGTACGAGATATATCAGACTGGCGGCTCTTGGATAATATGGCTCTTTTGCGTCCTTCTACTTACTTGGTTCTGTCCCACAATTCTTTAGGTAGCTCTGCATAACTCTATCTTTCTGCAATAATTGGGGGTACTCTACTTGGATCTACCGTAATAGTTAAAGGCTTGATTCCATTGTTAATATAGTAGAAGTACGAGCGGCTGTTAAAGCGCTCTACTTTAGTTGCATATATAAGCTAAAACGCATCCTTGTAGTTCTTGACGGCCCTTAGACGATAGGAATATATCTATTTCGCAACTTTGTTCCTGTTACTGGTAAGAAGAAGATTACAATCTTGGATTACTGCTAGAGAATCCCATTATCGTTTACTAAGAAGGGCGTTAGATAGAGCGCTGGCAGCCATAAGCTTAACTGCTGCAGGAAAGCAATATAGAATTGCGCTGTAGAGATTGGCATGTCTAGACAGTGTATAGGGCGGCGCTCTTAAGTCTTAGTGCGTATCTGCTAACTCTGTCTAAGTACCTCCTTTAGTGACCTTAAGGTTATTATAATTGTCCTAAATACCAACGAACTATGGCAGCATTGTTCGCTGGGTCCCAGTTAAAGGTCCTTTCGCTCTATAAGGAAGGTAAGGTATGGTTATATATACATCTCCCTTCTTATATGGCTAAGCTACCTAGTTGGTTGCATATTTCTCTACATCCTTAGCGGTCTAGTTATGGTCCAAGATTTTATACACGAATCCGTTGCCCTTAGCTAACCCTTACGCTTTAAGATCTGCCCACCATAATTCCAAGTAATAATGCATGCCGGGAAGAATGATTGTGCAGTTATTCTTAGTCTTATTATCTAGAGAAACGCTCCCTTAGATTATGTTAGCACTGCGTCTACTTTTAAGGAGCGAGGGAATATTGACGTTAATATAGCGGAAAGCTGTAGAGTCTCCTTTAACCGCGAATTTCGCATAATAAGGGTAGGAAATAAGTTGCCACCAACTGTTAGGCCTAAGAGCGCAATAGAGGCGATAATACTAAGGGTCTTGTTTTATTAGCTATTGGCAGAGACTGTGGACTATTATTCTTAACTAGCCGTAATTTGGTCGCCCATTGATTAGACGCTGATAATAGCGGTATATACACATTTCCTTATTGATTATTGCTAAGATGCTAGAATCCCACTACTACCTAAACACGCTTAAAACCACGGATCCTTCTTACTGCCATATATCTTGGTTGTTTGGTGATAGTATTTAATTAAGTAAAGCCTCCCTGTTGTAGGAAAACCTTAGTGCTGAGTTATAAATAAACTTGTACAGTTTTAAGGAGTCGGACGGAACTGGAGGCCTATAAGCTTTTTGGAACTAGGAGTATATAGTAGGGTCTATCTTTATAGTGCTTAAGTAATTGCGAGCGTGATATATTAAACAGAGTCTATAATATAGCGCGGTATAGTTTAGACCCTTTATTGCTAAACCTATACGCCCTTTTATGGCTTATGTATGTATCTAGCAGACCTTATATATTTCTAGGTTTAAACTAGCCGCCCTATACCAACTGCGCAAGAGCTTCATGACCTTAGTTGGTTTAATTTTAGTGGTTTGGTTTAGGGACGCCTTAAGATAAACTAGCATATTATCCTTGTAGTTACATCCTTGTTTTACATGGAGTATTGCTACAGCGTCTACGGCCTCCTTAATGTATTCTTCATTATCTCCTGGCTTAATAACGTTTTTATTAAACAATAATTCTACTCCCAGCCCTCCCACTTCTAGATAAGCAACTATAAGCCCTCTCCTTAGATTCCTCCTTAAAGAGGATACTGGTAGCTATAGGGGCGAGCCAACAGGCGTTCCAGCTGCAAGAATACTTTTATTTATAGATAATAAAGGCGAGTCTACTGACATAGGCGATCCTTGCTAGGATAGGCTTAGTATAATACTAACGCCTCCTCCTTAAACAGGTGTTGATGGCTGAAAAGCTAAGGGATTTATTATATTGGAAGTATGTCATGAATACGCTTATAGTGCAAGAGCTGAGCTCTCTCCCGCTTATCTAATTCCGACATTGGTAACCTCTGGTTCCATAGTAGTTAGTCTCTCATATCTTGGCAGCAGGTCCTTATTTGGAATAAGAAAGCCAGTTAAGTGTCTTCCTAAACTATGCTTATTTACCACCTAACCTAATATTGCTCTTCCTAATATTTTAGGCGCGAGCGCGAAGTTGGTTAGCTGTAGTTGAGTAGTGTTCTTAATGCCGCGTCCTAGATAATCAAGCCTCTTAACCAGGGCTTTATTGACTCACGCTGTTACTTTATAAAGTGGGTAGACGGTAAGCTTTTAGGCGGTAGAAAGGAAGTAGTAGGAGACTGCGTATTTTAGCGGTCCGTTAAGAATATTCTGTCCCTAGGCTTTTCGGATAGTTTCTCTGGCTTTATTGCACTAATTCCTTTAATCTTTTGCTATCTTACTAACGTTAGAGATGTCCTTGAAGATTATTAAGAATGCGTCCTTTCCTAGAGATACTTATAACCTATTATTATAATTAATAAAATTAACTACCACACTAGCAGCATCTGCGTAATTCTCTCTCTCAAGCAGAATCTTGTTACAGATTTGGATAAGCACTATATAACGCTAATTAACTGCGAAGCCTCTAACTTCTATAAGGACATTATTAATCTGTCGCTTAGCTCCTTTATATAGTACTAGTGGTCTGCTAGACAAAGACATAATAAGTATACTGTTGTTAATTCTGCTTAGTTTATGCTTTGGCTAATTACAGTTGTTTTTAAGGTTTATTAAGGGCGAAAAGGTGAAGTTCTTAATAGGGTTTCCTAATATAAATGGTCCACCAAATCTAGTGGCGGTGTGGAGTTCTGCTAGCGCTAATCGTTAAATAGACTAATTATAATTTTCCATCCCCGGGATAGAAAATCGCTATTGGCTTAGTGAAGGCGGTAAGCAGAACTAACATCTTTACAGTAAACAATACTAGATGGTTATATACAAATATTCTTCTATTCTTACCTTACTATTAACACGCATTAGATTCCTGTGACTAAAAAAAGCAAATAAGAAAGCGTAATAGAAAGAGCTTTAGGAAATACGGTAAATAAACGGACAGATTACGCGGCTGTTATCTATATCCCCTCCCCTACCTTAGAACTTAACTATCCCTTAGTTAAATATTTCGTATTTAGTTCTATTAAATAATCTTTCTAGAACGCGCACTTCTTAAAATACGTGGCGTTGCGATACTAGTGGATTTTATATAATATCCTTCTTAGGCTCTGGCTCTGCTATTATTTCTTATAGTATAGTTCCGCCTAACTAGTTAAGCTGGTCCTCCTAATAGACCTTAGATATCTATTGTTAATAGAACCTCTTTAATCTATTCCCTGGAGTTTAATCGCGAAACAGCATGCTATTAAAATCCTTAATTAAGTACCATCCTTTATAAGGGTGACTCTTATGTACATAAAATGGGCCCAGCCATTTTGGATCTAACTTACAACTGCTAGAATAGTCTTGCTTAAGCTACGTATTATAGAGTATAACTATATCTCTAACCCTAAATCCGTCCTGGCGAATGTAGTGGGTATTATTAAAATACTCCTTATTTATAACTCTTAGTCATTTTATGCGCGTGATAGCTTCTTATATATCTACGTCTCTTTAGTTAAACTGCTTTGCGCGAAGTGCTAGTAGCTCTATAGTAGTCCGGACTGTTTCCCAAGGCAGCGTCTACTAGGTGGGTATGCAGAGTTTAACAGAAAGGATATACTTATATCCATATATAACCCTTGCTAGTATTATTCCCGTAGACCTCTTAACAGTCGTTCTATCTGCCTATAAGACTATATAAAGATTGTCTAGCTATAAGCCTTCCATCTTTGCTAAAGTGTCCACTATAGGCTTGTAACCTCGCTCTATAAAGCCTTACGACTATAGGTAATATGCGGAAGCTACAACCCTTTTAATGTTATAGAGCTCCGTAAGCGTAGCAGTAATGTTAGCATTCTCTCCTCCACTATCTATAGAGAGCTATCTGAACACTCCCTATCGGCAGATAACATCTTTGTAGAGGAACTTTGCTATGCTTTTTACATCCTTATTCCGAAGGGCCCGGGCTTCCACCTATCTAGATACATACTCTTAAGCAATGGCCAGGTATCGGAACCCGAGACAGTTTGGTGGTATAAACATAATATCTACTGTTACTTGTTGCCACAAGGTGGACTCCTATATAGGGTATATTACTTCTTCTTCCTATCCCGGCTGTTGCTGTTAGCACTGTAAGCATAACTTAATATGCTATAATATTTGATCCTATAGCCCTGGCCACTAGTATTGATTTAAAACCCTCTAATACGTTCCCTCCCGTCCATAATGTCCACTCTAATTATAAAGGCTCTTAATAATCTCCTACTAAGTAGTCTCATTATTGACTACCCTTTACATTAGTACATTCTTAGACTGTTAGCGGAAGAGCTATTAGTTACGCACTAGAAACCTTAGCGTATACCGCTTAAACTTTTTAAATTTCTTAGTATTTATTTCCTCTAGACGCTATAAGGTTACTAGCCATTTCGCAATCCTTTAAGATTCCTCTAAATATAAGTCTTCTAATGGTAGACCCGCTTCCATTTTAAAAGGGCTAGCTGTGTATTCCAAGGCACTTAGCTTACAGTTAATAAACTCTTTAATATCCTCGGTCGGCTTATTAGGTCATTCGCCATTAAGTAGCTGTCGCGAAAGTCCATTAGCTAGGCTATTCTTCTTCCCTAGCATATGTCTGACATTAAAGTCCTATAGCTGGATCCAAGCTAGCCATCTTATTATTAAGGCTCTAGGTAAATTAGTGGCAGTATAATTTAGCTACGCGACTAAGGTGTTTACGTCCATCTCCACTGTAAAGCAAACGCTGTATAGGTACACGCGACACTTCTTTAGTGTATATAGTAACGCCTAATATTTAAGCTTTTTTAAGTTATATTTCTGTTCCGCTCAAGACTAGATGCCGCTCTTATATTAATATAGGTAATAACGACCTTGCATATCTAGTTGCATAAGGCCGCACCCCTATCCATTCTTACATCTGTTAACGGTAAAAATAATTAGCCTAGCCCCCTTACTATAATCCAGTTGAACCAATGCGGGTGCGGTAGTAATGGCATACTTTAGAGTCTTTATAGCGGTGATCTGCTCTATGCCCTATATAAACGGAACGTTTACTTATAGCAGTTGGAAGATTGGCTTTGCCTTAATTACAAAGTCTTCTACCCATATTTAGTAATATACAACAACTCCTAGAAATGCTCGGGTGGATATAACATCTTTATAGTCTCTCTAGTAAACGATCTTTGCGACCTTTGACTCCTTTGGATATTATCCCTTGCCATTACAGTGGTAACCAACCACTATAATCTCGTCTTTGTAGAAATAAGACTTTGCGCCTGAGATTATACATCCAGCTTGTTCTAAATCTGCAAGTACTCCGTCTAGCCACATAATGTGTTCTAGAATGTATCTACGCACGCCTAGAAGACTCTCTTCTCTATTATACACTGTCTGTGGGCCTTTTACTGTAATGTTATCTAGAAACGGTAAGGTATGGTATAGGATATGTCGTTCTAGGATCTTAGTAATTATTCTTATAAACTAGGCTACTGAATTTGTGCCTCCCATAGGTACCATTATTTGTTGTAGAAGCCCTAGAGGTATTATAAAAGCTATTAGGTTTCTGCTTTCTATATTAAGCTCTAGTTAGTTATAGCTAGAGAAGAAGTCTACTAGAGATATAACCTTGCACCCTATAAACTCCTTGGAAAACTTATTAGTATATAGCGGCAGATTTGCGTCCCTAATAGTTACTTGGTTGATATTTATCGCCATGTTAATTAGTTGGTACTTCTTATGTTCCTTTTTGCTTATAAGAAACCATAGATTCCTATATAGGCTTTTATAATATTCTAGAGTCCCTTAAGCTAGTCGTTCTTATAATATGCTTATCACTTCTCCTTATAGGGCCCTTGGTATAGGAAAGTTTGGTACTTGCTATGCTTTATATAGCACAGTCTTGATCTTTAATGGTGGAGTTACGTCTCTGCTAATATAACCTATCTTAGAGAACTCCCATGCCAGCGTCTCTTCTTGGTTAAATAGTATGGCCTTAAAGATCTCTCGTTTTCTTGGCTGAATATCCCCTATAATTATACGCTCTAATTGTTCTGGCTTTAGTCGTGCACTATAGGCCAGCTTAGTGTATCGCGGCTTAAGGAAATAATTATACGGACTAAGAGGTAACCCTTAGATTAATACCTTCTATCTATATAAGGCCACCTCTCGCCATTCTATTATACCTCCTATAACTGTTCCATCTAGTGCTAATAAATTAACTGGGTGGACCTTATCTGCCTTTTATTTATACGCAGTTACTACATTTATGGCGTTTTGTTGGGCCTTGCTCCGGTAGCTTTCCGTTTATATTATAAATAAATCCGTTGTCTTTAATATTTGATATATAAGGGACCTAGCCTTTACTTTAAATACTAGCTTCCGATTCTTTCTTAAGTGTTTCTTTAGGACTTTTTTTAATATTTTGCTGTCGAGCTCTCTCTATCTAATATTATAGTCTTCTTTCTGCTAATGGCTCTGTCTAGCAGATATCCAAAACGGTAAGCGTTTGTATTAGAGCCGTACCTTATTTCCCTCCTCTTTAATCTTGATGTCCTCCTTATCCTAATGCGCCAGGTTATAAGTAACCCCAGATATAATCCTAGCGGTTATACCAGTTATACGTTTCCCGAACTATTATTTATACTAATGCCTTTATCTGGTTTAAAGAATATTGTATCCTTATAAGACGTTAAGAACCTCGTTTCAACTCTACTATCTTTTGATTAAATAATGCAAGATACCTAACCTGTTGCGGTACGTTTTGTTGCTAGTTTAGCCCTTACCAACTATGGCTTACCAAGTATCACCTTATATAACATTTCTCCTACAGTAATAAATGTTGTAGATATTGAGATGTTACCTATTACTATAGGGACCGCATGCACTAATCTAATAAACTTAGACTAAGTCCTATTAGTAGACATTAGACGTGCACCTTGTAGTTATAGAGGCAGACTTGATATTAATAAGCCATATTGTAGAGCCATGCTTTTCTTAATAAGGTTAAGCTCCGCTCTAGAGTTAATTAAGTATTTAGCCCTTCTGTCTCCTATCCGCGCTTCTACTTTTGGGCATCGTCTTTAAAACCGGACAAATCTAGCTTCTTATTTAATCTGGTCCACTTTGGCAGTTATTAAGCCAGCCTAATCAGTATAGAACGCCAGGTGTGCTAATAATACAGATGCCTTAACGTCCTCTTGCTTCTGTTGGTAAGGCTCCGCAAGGGGTAGTGGGAGAGGCTTAAAGAATAGCCTTGCGACCTTAGGCATGTATATAAGGCAATTACTAACCGTAACTTTAATGGTTTTTGACAAAATCTTATCCGCTATTATGGCTGGGCTTGGGACGTTTCCCTTTAGTATATCTATTATCCTAACTAGCTTTGGTTGTAGTGCTTTGGCTGTTATCATCATATCCACTATTTACTCTATCTGTCTTGGCTATTTAGTATAGTCCATTTTATTAATCTTATTATTGCTTAACGGTGGTTGAGGAGCTTGCTGCTGGGGCTATGGTATAATTTAGATATGTCCTCCTAGTCGTATATTTTAAACTACTGCTAGTTGCTAACCAGATGGTTTTAAAGGCGGTTTTGTTACTCTTACTTCCCCTTACAGTTTCCTAAGATTATATAACTGTGGCGTAGGCTGTGACTGGGTTGCGGCTCCTACTGAATTAATATATATTAACTTCACTTAGTACATATTCTTCTAAGACTCGCCAAGTTCTTCCTTACTTTTAGCGTCGCTTTCTTCTACGAGCTCTACTAAAGCTGCCTTTAGTTAGACGCCTGTTACTAGAGCATTAGAATCAATATTCGCGTTCTGCTTTAGCTAGTCTTTAAGGAACTTAATCTGATTATCGCTTGGTAAATACAGAATTGTATTTCTTGGGCGCTCTCGTGTTCTAGCGCAGATTTGGTTGTTCTTATTTATATATAGGAAACTACAACAAACTAATTTCTGGAGCTGTAGATACTAATTAATAAAATAGTGGGAACCCCCGTATCCATAACACGTCTGAGCTTGTGCTAGGTATGTGCTAAAGTTTCCTAGCCCTTTATACCTTTCTAGGCCCGGCTTATATTGTTCTCGTAGCGCTCTCTTATAGGGCGGCTGCGGTCTGTTGTTATTTAGTGCCGGTTATAGGCCTATTTGTTCTTGCCGTACTAACGCCCTATTTAGGAGCTGCGTGTACTGTGTTAGATCTTAGCAAATCCTATCTAGGAACGGCATTAAAGATACAACGCCCACTAATTTAACCGTCCTAAGATTAAGCTTCTGGAGTTAATTAGTAAGTCTCTCTAGCTTAGGGTCCGTTTTCTAAGTTGTTTGATAAGTACCTACTAACTTGCTTAGCGGAGAGACTATAGGCGGTTAAAGGGCAGCATCTCTTTAGTTAGTTACGGCTGGTTGCTAATTACAAAATTGTTTAACTAGCTAACAAAGGCCTTGCTCCTTAGGATTTATTATTAACAACTAATCTACGCCTTTATGCGAATTAAGCCTGTCTTCTATAGCTCTCCTTATTAGATGGAAGTTAAAAGACTTTTATCTATCTAGGTCGGCTCCTGTTTTAGTTATAGCATGTCTTTAATATTTAAATAGGAGTCCCCTTGCGAACCAGTACCCTTAATTACGGTTTTCTAAATTACCAGCCTTGGTAACCTTTTAGGAGATTAACGTAAACTGCCTATAGTATTTATATATACTACTGGGTGGATTGTTCCTATACTGCAGTATATAAGCTTCTAAGAATTCTACTATTTTAACTTATTGAAAGTAGTTACTTCCTTAGTAGTTTGTTCTAAGCTTCCTTATAAGTTCCGTCTAATTGCTAATTGCAAACTTAGGTAGGTTTTGGATCCATGTCCCTATCTAATAGTTATAATACTTTGGAAGTCCTTGATGCTTCTCATTATCCGTAATATAATGTTGGATGCATAGTCGCTTATACTGTTTAATGAATTGTGACACGTTTTGTCCTGTAAAGTAAGGGGTCCCGGGAGTTCCTAGAGCTGGTATAGGCTGGGCTATAACATATACCTTATCTCGTTCTATTAGTGGTCTAGTGGGATGTGGTGGACCTATAGATTCTCTAGGGACAGGTAGGTAGACCTTATAACCCTTATCCTTTATCTGTTAAGAGTTGTCGGTCCCTAACGTTATAGAAGTTGGGGTTGGTATTATATCCCCTAGTTTAGGAGAGACTCGCGGTTTAATAGGCTGCTTACTTTTCTCTCCCCTTCTAGCACCTTTACTGTTATTATAGAATGGACCTAATATCCCTGATAATCCCTTTGCTGGTGCTGTCGCCATTGTTTCTATAAATTTAAAGGTAGCTCCTATAAACGTGAGAATAATTGTATAGACCGTTATAAATATAGTAAACGAAATGTAGAAGACTTTTTTCTGCCGTTTCTAGCGTACTATAGTCCTTTCTTTTATCCTCCGTCTTGCTGTGCTACGCACTTATATTCCGATCGCTGTTCTCTAACAACCGTTTCTGTACGGAGACCGACCGTTTCCGTACGGAGACTGAAAGTGTCGTTGGTTCATTTCTATGGTGGTGGCTGCGCACTGGTTGCTAATATGCCCGTGCTTCTCTGCCTCCCTTTCCGCGCGTCCTTTTTCTGTCTGTTGGTTCTTTTGCAGTTCTAGATTGTTCCTATGCGTCTCTTGTATATGTAGCACTAGACTTCTAATCTAAAGAGCTTGCCGTTGTTCCTATATGGAATGCCATAAAATATGTGGGAGGGTACGGTCTCTCTTAGATAGGAAGTTATGGTGTGGTTAGTTAGTCAGTCAGTTATAATTAGGCAGTAGGGAAGCGGTCAGTAAGAAGAGAAGAAAAGAGTGTATTAAAGAGAAACTGTGTGTCTATTGGCCCTGTTGGAGTTGTTGAAGACTCTGAGGGCTTTAGACTAATCTATATAAAATATATAGAAGGCCTAGGCTCTCCCAAAGCTACGCCTAATCTAGATGTTAAATCCAGGGGGCCAAATCACACCACTATAGTAGTAATTAAGAAATACAAGTTCTTTACTAGGAAGATAAATTTTATTAAATTTATTACTAAGATAGGTAAAATTAGTATAGACCTAAAGAAAGTAGAAGCTATAGTAAGTTAATAAGAACTAGAGAACGTTATATAGTTAAGATTGTTTTTAGGGTTTTGTAACTACTATAGGAGGTTTATAGCATAATAGTTAAAGAATATTAAGCTGTTTATAAAACTTATAAAAAAAGAGGAACTATAGATATAGGGTAAAGAGTTATTAGATAATTCAGATAGAGCTGCTTATTAATGAAATGGGTTAATTGATTAATGATCTTGACTTGATTATTAATTAATGTCTTAATAATTAACCTAGGGCCCCTAGGGCTCTAAGGAGATTTATAATGCACGTGCCCCATGCATATAACTTATATACGTGTCCTATGCCTTAGAGAATATAGATTATCTAACACACCCCCTTAGCTTTAAGCTCTTTGAGGTTAAAGCTAACCACCTTCTTGTGCCTGTTAATGCGTTAATTGAACTATAATCTTATCTAAATCCTTCCTTCTCCCTTAGGTTCTTTAGTTGCTTTTCCTTATCTAGCTGCTTCTTGATATCCACCATTCTAATTATATTAACGAAGCTTTGAAACCTCTGCTTGGGCAGGGCCTTTATAAGTCTATTAGCGATTATCTCCTTTATTACTGTCCATTAAAATTATACTTGTCTCATTGCGTATTCCTAACGTAGCTAGTGTTAATAGATGTTAACGTGTTAGAGCTTTATAATTAGCTTTACCGTGTCTTTTATAATTAGTTAAAGCGTCTGGGTATTATCGCATTTAATAATTAAGGGCTTGTTTAGTTGCTTTAAATATCCTACTGGTGAAGATAGCTTTTTTTGCTGTCTAAGATAGGGCTAATAACTTGGCTTCTATACTTGACATAGTTACTATATCCTGCTTATTTGCTCTCTATGCGATTAGTCCCCTAAATAGCTTTATAATGTATCCTTGTGAGCTCTTTCTGTTAATGGAATTGTCTGTAAATGATGTATTGCTAGCATAGATAAATGATTGCGCTTTACCTCTACCGTCTCTTCTGTTGTCTCGTCCTTTGTCGCGTATTTCTTTGTCTCTCCTTTTACTGTTTGTTCCTTCCTTATCTCCTCTATAGTAGATTGCTCTGCTCCTTGTGCTATATAGGTACCGGAATACTCTGATATAGCATTATAGAAGCTGCTTCTCTTGGTAGGGATATAGGACGGACTAGTAGGTCTATATTGGGGGATAAACGTGTTAGACGGATCAATTGGTGATTGGTAGAGAGGAGTTTAGATTCTGCCATAGGAGTGTCTGGAAGACGCCCTATGAGATCTGTTTTATACTGGTTAGCTATCTTCTTAATATAGGCTTCTTGGGATAGCTATAGGAGCCTCTGGCTATAATTGTGTAGCACAGATTCCTAGGAGCCATTTTAGCTCTCCAAGGGTACTTATCTGGTATTCCTTGCTTAGCTCCTTGATTGCTTCTTAAGCTTTTTTCTTATCTATCTTTTAGTAGTAGAAGATAATGTTATTAATAGACGACTTTATTGAGATTGTGATGGACAATTGCGTTGTCTGCATCTTTTTGTATTGTCTCTAGGTCGAATTTTGCGGGAATGGCCATTAGGGTCTAGTATGTTGTACTTGCCATTGCAGTAGCTCTTATAGGTAGGCTTTATTGAGCTAAGGATCTGCTGTCCCTTTATGTGCTTTTTTAATAATTACACCCCCTAAGTGTTTAGCGGTACCGTTCTAAGCTTAGGTGTGTGGCGCCAAAGGCTTAAATGTAACCCCTTGGCGCTTCCTTAAGGTCGTCCAGTTAATATAGAGGTTAAGATAGGGTTTATTAATATTCCAATCTAAGAACCTTTGTAAGACCTTATAGGTCCTAGATAACCTAGACGCAGATACTATAGTCGTGCATTACCTTTTATATCTGGACGAATGTCTCTTAATGATACTCTGCGCTTCCGTTGGCGGCGTAGTAGTCAGCTTGTATTAAACGCTAATAGACTCCCTAGTTGGACGTATTTTAATAGTTTATTGTCTGTAATGTTCTTCCATTTAGTATAGAATTGTGTTATCCTTTGTTGTCCTAGTAGTACCCTTATTTTTAAAGTAGACAGAACAACACTAGATTTGTGTTGAAGTCCGTATAAAAGGCAACGTCCTTAAGACGTAGGACTTCCTTGCTTTTATCTTGTTGTTATTAAGCTTCGTCTTCTTGTTTATATCTAATTTTAGCAACTAGATTAGCAAGATCCTTATTCTATTCTACCTTCCTTAGTGCCTTTTTAATATAAGTATCTCTGATTATAACTCCTGCAGGTCTCTTATCTTTAAATAAACACCAATAGTCCTAAATGGAGTGTCCTCTTATTCCGCATGCTAGGTACTTGGGTGTTGGCTTCTTATAGGACGTCTTCTCATCCACTAGTGTTCTGGCTCTCTTTAAGCAGCTCTTGCGTACTAAGGCCTTTCCTCTTTGTAAACCTTTAGTAGTATTAGAGTGATCCTTAATGGCTTACTCTGCGAAGTCTACATTAAAGGTACTCCCTCTTATAGTAGCATTGGCTTTCTCTAAGGGTGTTCTAAGTCCTTCTTGCAGCTTCTTTACTACTCTGCGGTATTTGGAAGATCTTAACTTCTAAGGGTTATTTGACTTAGTAGTATACTTTATACAGTAGGCGTTGCTAAAAGGTTGAATAACTTCTACTAGATCTTAAAGCCAGATTCCATTGGATATTTAAGGAATTTTATACTTCTCTCCTAGTAATATTGCATGTTCCCATTAATCTAGCCATTAGTTTAATTTTAATAACTATTTAAACCCCTTAAGGGCTTCTGTGTACTGGTATTGTACCTTTTTCCTAATAAATAATGAGGTAGGTTCTATATTCTCCTTTAGCCAAGATAGCCATTCTTTAACTGTTAAGGAAGGGTCAAGTAGTAGCTTCTTCTGAATTGATACTGTAGATATAATCTAGGTGTAGATTTGTTAAAGACAATCTTCCTGTCTTAGGAAATACTTTATGTCCTAGTTATAGAATCATCTGCTGTTCTTATACGCTTTCTGTTAATTCATCAAGAGCTATATATATAAGGTTGCATTCTTATTGAAATCTATAACCTTTGGAAGAGGTGGTTTTTTAAGTAGACCTTCTTAAGGTGCTTCTGTGTCTAGGTTAACGTAGGCCCAAATTTACTGATCTATAAGGGCTTATAGTTGCCATAGCTATTGCTCCCAGTTTTCTGGCTTATTAAGGATGATTGTAGTTAACAAACTTAACGTCTATGGAGTCATTTAACTAATAGGCAAAGGAGGAATTGAGATGGTATTTTGTTGTTGGGATCGTCCTTGTCGTTAGGATCGTCCTTATTGTTAGGATTGTCCTGTCGTCAGGATCGTCCTATGACAATTAAGGTGGAATTTTGTGGAATCTCGTGGAATCTCGTCCTGTGACGATTAAGGTAGGATTTCTATCAGAGTCTGCGTCTTAATGATAAGGTATCAGAGTCTGATAATAAGGTAGAATTTCTTTAAATAATTGAGTAATAGCTAAATGGCTTTTTAAGTCGGCGGACCGGGCTTATAACTGTTAGATAATTCAGATAGAGCTGCTTATTGATGAAATGGGTTGATTAATTGATGATCTTGACTTAATTGTTAATTGATGTTTTGATGATTGACATAGGGCCCCTAGGGCTCTAAGGAGATTTATAACGCACGTGCCCCGTGCACGTGACTTGTGCACGTGTCCTACGCCTTAGAGAATACAGATTATCTAATAAGAGTAGAAGAAACTATTTAGGGAACTTAAGGAGTTATTTACCTAGGACCTAATCCTTAAGATATATTAACTATAGTTAGATACAGTGGTAGAAATAGATATATTAGACTTTATACTAGGAGCATGCTTACTATAAAGGTATAACAATATATAGCATCTAGTAGCGTACTATAGTTAAAAAATAACACTGCTAGAGTTAAACTATAATATCTATAATAAGGAGTTACTAGGTATAGTTACAGTACTTAAGGAATAGAGAGTATTCTTATAAGGCATAGAGAAACTATTTATAGTTAAGATAGATTATAAGAACCTAATAGGGTTCCTAATAACAAAGGAACTAAATAAAAGATAAGTTAGATAGGCAGAGATACTTATAGAGTATTACTTTAAAATTTAGTATACTAAAGGTACTGAAAATGCAAGAGTAGATATACTTAGTAAAAAGGTAGAGTTATAAAGTGAGGAAAAGCTATTAGGGGCTATATTACGCAAAGACAAAGATAGATTAATTAGGTATAATTATCCTAAAATTACAGCAACTAAAGAAGAAAGTTAGAGTTATAAAAGATCTAAGAGTATATAGTTATAAAAGATCTAAGAAGTATAAAGTAAGGGTCCAGACTTAAAGTAGTACAAGCACTGAGAGGCTATATATATACTAAAGGCAATTATAAAGAAGTTTATAAAAGAATTCTATAAGGGAATAACTTAGGGACATAATAAAGCTATAGGCTTAGTGTTAAGACTTTAAAAAGAGTATATTATTTAAGGAATTTAAGGGATAGCAAGATAAGTTATAAAAGAGTGTCTAGATTATTAGAGAAATAAACTAATAAGGTATAAGCCGTATGGAGGGCTATAACCTATTAAAACACCAAAAAGACTATAGGAGGTTATATTATAGGACTTTATTATAAAGCTACTAAAGTTAAAAGATCCTATTATAGGATAAGATTATAATATAATCTTAGTAATAGTAGATAAATTAACTAAGTAGGGCTACTTTATAGCGTATATAGAAGGAATATTAGTAGAAGATATAGCTAGAATCTATATTAAAGAAGTATTTATAAGATATAGAGCACTAATAAAAATTATATTAGACAAAGATCTAAGATTTATAGCAGTATTTTAGGAGGTATTCTTAGCCAAGCAAGGGGTTTAAGCAGTAATATTAATAGTATACTATTTATAGACGGATAGATAAATAGAAAGACTAAACTAAACGTTAGAACAGTACTAAAGGTATTATATTAATTACGCATAAAATAATTAGGTATTATTACTACTAATAGCACAGTTTATATATAATATAACACTATAGGAAGGGATAGGCATATTACCTTTTAAGGCGAATTATAAGTATAAGCCAAGAATATTATTATCGCTATAATAAGTAAAGAAAATAAGTAGTATAGCTAAAGAAAGAATGGAGAACTTAATAAATCTTTATAATTACCTTAAAGAAATAGCTAAACTAGTATAGGCAAGAATAAAAAAGTACTATAATGCTAAGAGATCTAAGGGACCAGATCTTAAGGAGGGAGATAAAGTATAGCTACTAAGTAAAAAGTTAGATTATATTAGACTATAACCGTTTATAGTTAAGGTAAAAGTTTTAGAAGTTATATATAGACTTAACTTACTAGAGAAAATAAAGATCTACCCTATATAATATATCGCGATGCTAAAGCTAGTATATAGGAATGTTAAGCTACTAGTCTATAAGGCAGATATATATAGAGGACAAAAGGAAGACAAATAGGAAGTTTTAAAGATTATTAGTTATAAGGATGTTAATAATAAAATATAGTATAAAGTAAAGTAGATAGGCTATAATAAGACTACCTAGGAGCTACTAGATAACTTAAAGAACGCTATAAGAAAGGTATAGAAGTATTAGAAGAAAAAGGGTTAGGCAGTATTAATAAAAAAGGATTGCTAAAAAATAAGTTACCTAAGGGGGACCTAAGAGGAGCACCTACTAATATATTTAGAGTTGTTTCCCTCTTTACTAGAAGAGAATCCATTCTTTTATTACTAAGTTCCTAAAGACCTTATTCTATAAGTTTCTACTCCTTAAAACGCACCTTCTTATAACCCTTTTTAAAATAAAGTAATTAAGCAGATATAGTAATATAAGCCTCTAAGGCCCTTTGCTTAGCGTTATAAAATCATTCTAAATTAGATAGAGCTTAAGTTAGCTTACTATTAAGCTTTATAGCGGCAGATTAAACCTAAAACCCTAGCAGCAATTAATAAGGGTACTTAAAGGCTATTAAGAGTAATAAGACGCATACACTTAGCATTAAAAACCGAGCGAACATCGCAGGATACTTAAATATTCGCTTTAGTGCACTTTAAGTATAAAGAGGATTGCCTAGACAAGGGACTTGCCAACATAATATAAACTAACCCCTCTTTCGCACAATAAGAACAAGGAAATGGCATTATTTTACTAAGAGATAGTACTGTAGCAACAGTATAAGCGTAGTATTGTGCTTATAAAGAAGAAGGTGCCTTAGGTATAATAAGTAAAGATATTAACTAAATTAATTAGTTAGACATTATACCTCTAGTAGATAACTTAGAGATATTAGAAATCTTTAAGAACAAAGATAAAGAGGAGGGAGATAGTGTTATAGACGCTTTAAGTATAATACTACGGCTGCTTAGAGAAGAGTTAAAGGAAGTTAATTAGTTAATAAGGGCATGGTCCAGGATAGATTTAGTAGAACTATATAATGAGGAATAGTAACTAAGGTTATATAATATTGTATATAGTGTATAAAAAGTATGGACGGAACATATATATAATATATATATAGCGTACCTTATATATAAGGAGGATTTCTTAGGAGTATAGATGTGTATTTAAAGGACCATAGTCCCTACCTAGATAGTTCCTTTCCTTATAGTAAATCTTAGAATATAATTAGAGTTAATTTATTAGGCAACCACTCTACTAGTTGTTATTTATACTTATTATATTATTAACTTCCTATTTGCCTACATACTTAGCCTAATAGTGAGTCTACCATGGCGTTTCCTATAAGGCTTTATTATATTTAGGAACTTAGTAATAAAAAAAAGGATTCTTCTCTAATAGAGAGGGAAATAACTCTAAGTACCTTAGTAGCTACTCCTCTTAGGTCCCCCTTAGGTGACTTATTCTTTAGTAATCCTTTTTTATTAATACTGCCTAACCCTTTCTCTTCTAATATCCCAATACCTTTTTTATAGCGTTCTTTAAGTTATTTAGTAGTTTCTAAGTAGTCTTATTATAGCCTATTCACTTAACCTTATACTATATTTTATTATTAACATCCTTATAACTAATAATCTTTAAAACCTCCTATTTATTTTCTTCTTAACCTCTATATATATCTATCTTATAAACTAGTAGCTTAATATTTCTATATGCTGGTTTTAGTATTATAATATACTATATAGAGTAGATCCTTATTTTCTCTAGTAAGTTAAGTCTATATATAACTTTTAAGATCTTTACTGTAACTATAAACGGTTATAGTCTAATATAGTCTAACTTCTTACTTAGTTATTAACTCTTAAAATTTTTGTATAGTAGCTATACTTTATCTCCCTCCTTAAGATCTAGTCCCTTAAATCTCTTAGCGTTATAGTATCTTTTTATCCTTACTTATACTAATTTTGCTGTTTCTTTTAGGTAATTATAAAGATTTATTAGGTTCTCTATTCTCTTTTTAGCTATATTACTTATCTTCTTTACCTATTATAGTAACAATAATATTCTTGGTGTCACGGAGTAAGTATAAGCGACGATAATATGTAACAAAGTAGATATTATTAAGCTACGTACATAAACTGTGTAATGAAGTTAAGACATTGCGTAAGGAGAGAAGGTAAGGAAATAGGAAGAAAGGGTATATATTATTAGTTTGGTTACTTAGTTAACACATATATAGAGCAAAATAGCATTTAAGAAGCGGTCCTAGCAGAACTTGGCAGGATTTAGTGGACTTGGCAAAATATAGTAGAATACGGCAGATTGCCGTTAGATTGCCATAGATTGCCAGCAAATTGCCATTAGATTATTATCTCGCGGTCGCTTTCTTCTTGCTGCGTTAGTGGAAATAGGTGGATGGTAGAAATAGGTAGACGTGTACAAGGTGTTATAGAGGTATCCTATAACAGTACCCCCCCTTTAAACTTGAGCTTCTGCGAGGTAGGGCTATGGTAGTTCTAGGTAGAGTTTATAAAAGTCTTCTGTAGCTTATATAAGTCTTATAGAGTTAACAGGTTCCTAAAAGGGCTTAGTAAAGCCTCTCCATTTTGTAAGGTACATATATTTACGTTTTTGTTTATTATACTTAATATTATTAACTCTTTTAACGAGGTACTCATCCTTACTATCCACTTTAACTAGTAGGGGAGGGTCTTAAATCTGTTTAGGCAGGGCATCTAATATAGAGGTGATAGGGTAGAGGACTAACGTATAGAATATAGGGTGGATTTTAACCGTATTAGGGAGCTTTAGTTAGTAGGCATAAGGAGAGATAACTTTTTCAACCTTATAAGGGCCAGCGTTCTTCCAATCAAGTTTCTTAGTAGGTTGTTTTATATTTAGATTTCTTGCATTTAGCTAGACAAAGTTACTAATTTAATAGGCCGGTACTAGGGTTTGGTTCTTATTTACTACGGCTTTATAGATAGATTAGGCCTATATTATTTTATTAGTAAGGAACTCTTATAGTTCTTCTATCTTCTTTATAAATTTATTTACCTCCGCAATTTATAGGGCCTAATAAGCTAGGCAAGGAACATTATTAAAGGGTTTAAAACCTATTTGCGGGTACTAGCCATAATTAGCTAGGAATAGGAAGACCTTTATAGTTTTTAAGACGGAGTTATTTATAGTAAACTTAGTAAATATAAGCTAGTCTATTTAGTCGTTCTATAAATATAATGTATATATCTAAATATACTATTCCATTATAGCATTTACACGTTCTATTTAACTATCCATTTCTAGGTAATATACTATAGAGTGCTTTAATATAGAGTTAGGTAGTTAGTTCTTTCCAGAACGCTAAAATAAACTGGCTGCCTTTATTAGAGATAATTGTTTTAGGGAGTCCATAGAGTTTCTATACGTAATCCAGGAATAGTTAGGCAACAGCAGGTATTAACATATTAGGGCAGGCGATTAAGTGTCTTATCTTAGATAGTCGGTCTATAACTACCATAATATTTATATAGCCTTTACTTATAGGAAGATCAATAATAAAGTTAATTAAGATATCCTTTTATCTTTGGTCTGGAACAGGTAGTAGCTTTAAAAAGCTATTATATGTCTCGTACAAAGCTTTAGCTTATTAGCAGATATAGTAGCTAGAGACGTACCTTTATATTATATTATACATATTTAGCTAGTAGTACTCCCGTTAAAATAGTTCTAGGGTTTTTCTATAGCCTAGGTAGCTGGCTACTAGTAGGTTATATATATATTTAAGAAGCTTAAGCTTAAGTTTGTTGTAGTTAGGTATAACTAGGCGGTTCTAGTAGTATAAGCGGTCTCCGCGAGCTTTATATTTACTTAGAAGATCTTTTTAGAGCATTTAACGCCATCTTAAATTAGCTTAAGTATCTCTTAGATAAACTCGTTATTTAGGTATTTATTATTTATTAATCTTACACCAATTTAGCTCTGTGGCCATGCGGTACTCCTATTTTATATAATGGGAAAACCCAATACGGGACAAAAAACCCCCTCCTTGGCCTGTTATACACTTTCTGCTGTCTACTTCGCAGCCTATAAGTATCAAAAAGGCGTCTGCAGACGCCTACTCCTTCTATTCGGCAAGCCTCTCACCTAGCTAGCCTACTTACTCCCCTTTCTTTCTCTTCCTCCTCTCGCAGGAGCTCCTCCGCATAGTGGAACTGCGGTAGGACCCGCAGTTGTAGGAACCATCTTGCGAGCCGTTTCGCTCCCTTGGCCGTACTAGCTAGTTTTTTAACCTCCAGGCGGCCTACCGCTAGCCCTTGCCTCTGCTCTGCGAACCGGGGGCAGTAGGCTATAATATGTAACACCGTCTCTTCGGCTTAGCCGCACTGGTATATAGGGGAGGGAAAGTCTGGTACCCTAGCCTTATTTAGGAAGGCCGCTAGCCCTATCCGTCCTATCCGTATCTGCGTTAAAACTGAGCTTTCTGCTTTCTTAAGCTCCTTATATATCTTTAGCGGTTCTTCTAACGGTGGCACTACCCCTATAAGTCCCCATTTCGGCTAATTAGCTCCCTATCTTCTCTTCCAGCTTACTAGAAGCGGCATCTCTATCCTTTGTTTTTACTGCCTCCACTCCTCTACCCACTGGGTCCGTTTCTCTCCCTCTATATATATATTTCCGTTTTGGTTTTAACCCCGTCTTTATCTTTGTCTTTGGGCTAGTTTCCCCCGTATCTATACGCAAGCCTCCGTAACTAACTTTTCTTTATGCCTAAACCTAAAGTTTGCGAGTCTTTTATTTAGGTAGAGATCTAGCGGGGGTATAGAGGTTTCAGTTTCGAGAACTAAGGTAGGAGTTGCCTTATATGCCCCTACTATTGCTCTTAGGCACTTATTTTAAATCTTAGCTAGCTTTACAGCTAGGCCTATAGGTTTAGTGCTTTTAGGACCTTTAATTAGGGTAGGCGTATGCCAGATTGCTACTCCGTAGGTAATAGCGGGCTAGATTACGGCGTTGTAGATCTGCCTTGCCCATACAAAGGTAGCTCCCCATATTAAGGCTATTGTCCGCAGTAGGGCGTTCGTATGCGTTTTCATCTTCTTTTATATCTCCTTTATATATGCCCCCCAGTTTAGCCGTGGGTTAAGCTAGACACCTAAAATGCGCATTAAGGCCTTAGGCTTAGTCTCTACCCCCAATAGGGGGAGAGGGGCCTGTATATTAAACTGCTTTAGGTTCTAGGGTAGATGTATAAGCTTATACTTCTCTAGGGCAAAGCTAGCGCCGTAGCGGCGCGCCCAGTTAAGGCAGCGGTTATGGCCACGCATTAGGATCTGGTAGTTTTCCTCTATAGACGGACCGTATGTAAGTAAGTTAGTGTTATCTATAAATGCACTGGCGCTTAGTCTCTCCTATAGGTTATTACAGAGGTCTAGTAGCTCTGCTGTATAGAAAAGGAACAGGATAGGTAAAAGGGGAGACCCCTATGGGATGCCTGCGGATATTGGGAACTCCTCTGTTTCCCAATCTAAGAGTACTAGCGTTGTAGATCTGTCTGTTATAAAGGTTTCTATCTAGGCAGCTAGCTCCTCTGGGATCCCCTTTGCCCGTAGTATGTGCTATAGGCGCTTTTGTACTACCCTATTAAAGGCTCCAGTAATATTAAGGGAGAGTAGTAACGCTATATTGCCTTTTGTCTGCTAAACTGTCTGTACTTGGTTAACTAAGAGGTCTAGGGCTATCTCTATTAATTGCTTCTCCCGGGCTCCCATCTAGTAGGCTAGTAGTATATTATACTCTTCCGCTATACAACGTATCTATTCTACTATAACTGCTTCTATAACTTTACCTACTGTACTTAGTAGGGCTATAGGTCTCCAGGCGTTTAGTAGTAAGTAGTTATCTTTTCCTTGCTTCCTAATAGCAACTGTACGGGCTTGGCGGAATTTTTTCAGCTAGTACGCCTTCTCCCAACAGGCCTTTATTAGGGCCGCCATCGCTTTAGCAAACGGCTATCCTAACGCCTTAAGGAAGGCGTTTAGGATACCATTAGCCCTAGGGGCGCTGTATGGGAGGCGGTCTCTTATTACCCTCTATATGTTATCCTTATTAATATACGGGAGCTGTTCTGCGGGCAGGGGGTACTAGTACCCCTCTATGTCGCTTATATTAGCTTTGGGTTCTTGGGGGAAAAACCTTTCCTAGAGTAAGTTAGCCTTCCCTTGCATTATATCTACTACCTAAATTATTTCTTCGTTTCTTACTTTCTATAGCGACGGGATTACGGGCGGTTTAGGTGGTAGGTAGCTGCGCTCTTTTACCTAACGGACTAGCTTCTAGATGCCATTCGGCTTAGTTGCGGCCTTATAGACGCTTTATTAAAACTACGCTGTTTTCACTCTCTGGATTACATTCTTCTTGCATAGGTTAATTATCTATAGCTCTTCTGTTAAGACCCCCTGCCGCCTTACTACCCTAGCTGCCTATACCTCCTCCTCTACGTCCTACGTCCACTAGGGGCAGGAGTAGCCTACTATATCCTTAGCTGCTGGTACTGTTCTCTTAACTAGGCCCTTTAGGAACTCTAAAAGGTTAGTTATATAGTCTTTAATTTCCTTAGCCGTAGTAAGGGCGCCTAGTTGCAGGAGGTGCTTTGCGCCTGCTGCAACCCCATCTTAATCCATCTTTTTCCAGTTACGGCGCTGCTGCCATTGCTGCTAGCTTTGCGGAGGCAACTCTAGGGCAAAAAGTGTTGTGATTGGATAGTGGTCTAAGCCGCTTTTAAGCCGGTCGTCTTTTTTGCAGCTTATAAAGTGCCGTGCTATATTTGCTGATCTAAATACTAGGTTAATTGTACTTACGGCCCCTTTGGCCTCCCATGTTTCTACCCCTAGTAGGGTAAGAAGCTATAGGTATGCTTCGCGGGTAACGCGGATAAGGTTGTCCGCCATATTATATTGCTTAAGGCACTGCAGTCCACCCTAGATAGGGTGGTGCAGGTTAAAGTCTCCTATAACTATATACTCTCCTAGCTCGTTAAGTAGCTGTAAAAGGTAGTAGATAGGCGACTCCCGATTTACTGTTCTAAGTCCTCCCAGACTAGCCAAGTAGACGTTATAGATGTGCACTATATAGTTTCCGGTTTATAGTGTAAGGGAGGCTATATCTGGGCGAGGGTACTAGACCGACTACTTTAATATTAGGATTCGCCTACTTATTAAGAAGCACGCGTGGCTTCTAAAGCACCTTAGGTAGGCTAGCCAGTAACCGCAGCTACTTAGGCAGTGTATTGCATTTACTTATTAGTTCTGCCACGGTTCTTATATTACTAGAATTTTGTACCCCTACCGCGTTGCTTCCGTAATAAATGGCATTATTACCTTATCTTTGCTTTTCTGCACGTTATACTATATAACTTAGAGTATATTTATAGTTCTTCATTATTCTGTGTGAGGTATGCTATAATGTCCTAATTATTCTGGGCGGCCCGCGGCCTATTTAGCGGTCTGCCTATTAGATTTCTCAAACCCCTTATAGAGACGCTGCGGCCGCGCTTCCCAGTAACTACACCAGTAGGCCTAACCTGCCCTACCTGGATTCCTTCTATGCATAACTGCTCCTCTGGTCCCTGTGTGCTTGGGATTAAAACCAACCTATAGGAGCTTATTGGGGCGCTGCTCTATGTAATACTGCTAAGTGTACTACTAGGGGTACCGCCGGCGCGGTTAAGTGGCGGGTAGGAGGATATACTGCTCGCAGAGCTTGCGTACCGTTTTAGTCTTATTATATACGCTAGGCGGGCCCTATCTGCCTACTCGCTCCGTACTTTACATCTGCTCAACCAAGCCAGGTGGCTTAGGTTACAGTTCGCGCATTAGTGTTTCGTAGGGTTGTTATAGAAGCCGTAGGATTTATTATCGTATCCTGGCGCCGCGCAAAGTCCGCATTTCTTTTGGCTGCTGCAGAATCGGGCTATATAGCCATACTTTTAATAGTTATAGCACTGAGTAACCCGGCAGTCCCTATAATAAAGTTCGCAATCCTTTAGCTCACTCTAAAAAAGGAGCCCTTTGTCTATAAGCATGTTTGCTTGTTTAGGGGTTGCTACGTTAATAATAAGGTATGTAGTTGTTTTCCCTAGCCGTAAGGGCTTCTTCGGCCACTATATACAGAGGATTTTAATTTTGTTACTAAGATATCTATTCTGCCCTAGTATCTGGCAGATTGCTTTGTCCTGTTTACTATAGTCTATTAATATAATTCTTATCCTATAGACCATGACAGGGAACTTCCTGCGGTTTACTTCTGCTATTAGATTAATAGTGGAGAGCCATCTGTTATCCCGCTCTAGTTATTCCTTTATCTAGGCAGTATCCGCTGTTATTATAATGTCTCCGCTTAGTAGCTTCCTCCCTACTAATACCTTACCTATAATCTCTAAGCTCCTACTCTTGTTGATCTCTTCTATGATCTGGCTAATCGGGCGGTCGCGGTCCTGTAGGGACGCGCCTGGGTTTCGTATAATGAGTTCGCGGGTTAGACGCGTAGGGACCTCGCGGACCGGCTATGGGCCTGTCTAGGGAGGGAGGCCTGCCTGTAAAGCTGCGGCATAGGTCGTTGGCGCCAGAGGCTTTGCTGGCTGGTTTTGTTTTTTAATTAAATCCACAACGGCTTCCGTAAGCTTTTAAATGTAATCGTTATTAGCCGTAACTCATGGAGGCAAGCAGAGCTTGCCGGCCTCTGCCTTAAGCTCCTCCCAAAGCTCAAGTTCTTTACCATTTAGAAGGAGTAGGTTATCTAGTTTTTAAATCAGCTTCGCCACCTTTTGTTGCGGTGGCTCTGTGGGTACGGGCTGCGGTGCTGGTGCCTTGCGTGCTGCTGCACCCTGCGATGCCTGCGACCTCGCAGCAGACCCCTGCGGGCTCATTGCGGGTAGTACGCAGCTTCGAAGGTGTATTCGGACGTATAGACGCGTAAAAATGACGTGTTCTAAGCGTGTTTGTGACTTTTAACTTTTGGGCGATGTGTTAGGTATTTATTAATTATAATCTATTTAATTAATTAATTAGTTATTTTAAGGATATATACCATAAGGTCTTTAGCTAGGGGGCTAAATAATTTAGGGCGAAGTAGGGTTTAACTATGGTAGGCACGCGCTTCTTCCTATACTGATATATTTTATAAACGTTAGGTTAGGGTATTAGGCTTCTAGCCTAGAACGCCTAGGCGGTATATAATTAAGAATTAGAAATAAGATAGGTATTCTAACTAGTGGGCCTAACGGTGGCTTAGCTGCTTTATAGTTGTAAAGTATTATAGGCTTTTATAGTCGCTAAGGACCTTAATTAGAAATCCAGCGCCTTCTAGTTTGGGTCGCTATTATTTAAAATATTTAATAATGGCTAATAATTCTTTATTATAGATCTTGTAGTTATATCTAGCTGGACTTAGTTATTTTAAGAAGTATATTATAGGGTGTAGTATTCCTTCTTTATTATACTAAAATAGAATATCTCTAGTAACATAGTTAGATAAATTAGCTTCTATAATACTCTTTTGGTTTGGGTTAAAGTGTTAGAGTATGGGTGCGGTAGTAAATATAACTTTTAGATAAGCAAAGGCCTTCTTATATTCCTTATTAAAGATAAAGGCTTTATCCTTTTAGGTTAGAGCTATAAGGGGTAAAACTAGAGCGAAGAAGTTGTTAATAAACTATTAGTAAAAGTTAGTGAATCCTATAAAGGCCTTTACATCTTTAACGTTCTTAGGTTCTTATTAGTTTACAATTACTTTAATCTTCTTTAGGTCTATTTATATGCCATCTATAGAGATAATAAGTCTAAGTTATAGGACTTCCATTTTATAGAATTTGTATCTATCTATATCTAACTATAAGCTAGCTCCACATAGGGCTTCTAAGATAAGGTTAACGTGTTTCTTATATTTAGTTAGGTTATTGCTATATACTAAGATATTGTTAATATAAGCAGTATAGAAAATGTTTAGGTAAGATTATAGGGTATTGTTTATAAAGTGCTAGAATAAACTTGGGGCATTTATAAGGCCAAACAGCGTTACTAAGTATTTAAATAATCTATATCTAGTGCGGAATGCAGTAAGCCATTTATCTCCTTTTGCAATATAGAGGCGGTTAAATGCGTAAATAAGGTCAAGTTTTATGTAGTAGCAAGCCTTACTTAATTAGTTTAGTGTCTTTTAAATTAACGGGAGCGGGTACTAATTCTTAATAGTAATAGCGTTAAGAGCTTAGTAGTCTATATAGAAGCGCAGACCGCTACTAGGTTTCTTAATAAAGATTATAGGTACAGCTATAGGCAAAGAGCTTGCTCTAATAAATCCCTTACTTAGGTACTTATCTAAGTACTTTTATAGTACTTTAAGTTTGTTCTAAGATATTCTATATAAGGGTCCAAATCCTAGCTGTTTTTCTTCTTTAAGTACAATCTTATATTTATATAGTTGGTATTCTACTAACTTATTGGCTTCCTTTTATAAGAATACCTCTAGGTGTTTATAGAGGTATACTAGTACTTTTATAGCAGGGTTAGTGTGCTTTTTTAGTGCTAGGGTCTTTTTAATATTAGCTATTATAATAGTAAAGATTATATATTTAGGTTTCCTAGTAAGTTGTACTAATAGGGTGGCTCTAATTATATAAATATCTAAGGTATTAAGCAAGCTTAGATTGTCCTTAGTTTCTTATATAGTTTCTTATTTAACTTTAGATTTGGTATTAAATATAGAGTTAGTATTAGATTTAGGTTTAGGTTCTTTAAGTATCCTTTTTATAGTAGAATACCAGTTCTTTTAGTACTTTTATATATTAAGCTTAAGCTTCTACTTAGTTTAGGGCGGTATAGTAGTTAGGATTGGTTTATATAGTTTGGTATAACTTCTAGGCTCTTAGTGGATATTAGTGGAAATCTCATATCAGTGAAATTTGGTAGAATTCTTAGGTTAGTAGAATTAGGTAGACTTTTTAGGTATAGGGTAGATATTAGTAGAAAGTTTAGACTGGTAAATCCTAGTGGATTTTTTAGATTTTAGTTTGGGTTCTAGGCAGTAAGTTATAAGGCACTTTTACTTACAGTGGGAGGCGGTAAATAGAAGCTTAAGTTATCCTAATTAATAGTTACCTTATATGGCTTTATCTAGGGTTATTTAAGGATTACTAGGTAACCTAGGGTAGTCATAAAGAGCTTAATTAATTCTCTGTGGTTTAGGTATTAGAGTCTTAGGGCCGCTATATAAGTAATACAGCCTAAAACAATACGTTTGCTATTAAATCTAAATACGTTAATATGCCGGTTAAGGGGCATTAGGGTAAACCTATTATCTTACACAAAGATCTTATTAATAAATCCTATACCGCTAGCTCCTGTGTTAATTAGGACTTAAGTATTAGCCTATTAACCTTTTTACTAAAGACGGTAGTTAATAGTTATACTATAATCCTAAAAGTTAGGATTTGCTATATCTAATATATTTAATGAGATCCTATAATATAGCTATCCTAGAGAGCGACTTAACTCTAAAATATGCCTTTTAGTAGTAAGCAGAAAGGGGTTCCTCTAGAATATTAGTTATAACTTTATCCTTATAAGTAGTGCTTACTAAATATAGGGCTAGAGCTAGGTAAAGATTGGGGATAGTAACTAGAGGATTAGTATGGTAAACGGCTATTGGTATTAGCCGTTTATAAATTCTTTTAGAAGGGGACGGAGTAGTAGCTAAAGATATAAGTGTTACTTCCACACTTAAAATAGAGGCTATATTTAATGCGTTACTCTTATTTAGTAGATCCTTTTAGGGTATAGGAAAGGGTTCTAGTGTTAATATCTATAGCGTCTAAGTCCTTACGGGTCTTAGGCAGTTAGGGGGCAGAGTATTAAGGTGTATATTTTAGGGCAAGGCGTAGTAAGTTATTATATAGACTATTAATAACATTAGCGTAGGTAGTAATAGTACCTAGCAGTTTAACTCCTATAAGAGATACTTTTAATTTAGGGTTTAGAGATTCTACTAGGCGATTAATTAAGGTGGGTTTATTCTATCTAGTCTTCTTAGCATAGTAGTAGAATTTAGTAAAGTATAATAGGAAGTTCTTAGAACCCTATATTATCTTATTTAGTTTCCTTTATAATACAGCAACTTAGTTAGGGTCGCTATAAGATACTTCTAGTATAGTAACTAGTTCCTTTACTATACTTAGTTGGAACAGATATATAGTATCCACGGCATCTCCTTTTAGGCGGCTTATAGCGTAATAAAGTTAACTATTAGGGGTAGGGTAGCGATTAATATTGCCGCTTAGCTTATTCTAAAGTTAGTTAAGAAAAGAGCGTAGCTTACTCCTCTTACTAAAATAGGTGGGAGGATTAGAGAGGCGTTTAGATATCTTTTTTTAGGGGCATTAACTAGTAAATTTAGGGTTAAGGAGTTAGTTTTAAATGCGTTTTTCTTATTTAGTGTTTATAGGTTAATAATAGTAGGGATAGGTAGGGGCAACGGTATAGCAGATAGTAGGTTATAATAAATCTCTTTAACTTTCTTTCTTAGGGATTAGATTATCTTATAATATTAAGCTTTTTATTAGGCAAGAGCATCTATAAAAGCCTCTTAAAGACTTCTTATTTTTTTAGTAAATAGGGCGTATAGGTTATTTATAGATAAGGGGGTTTCTAGATTGTTCTGTATATTAATTAGGGCAGAATAAAGTATATAGCTTAATATAATATAGTATTATAGAGTGAGTATAAGCGACAATAATATACAACAAAGTAGATATTATTAAGCTATGTATATAAACTATATAATAAAGTTAAGATATTACGTAAGGAGAGAAGGTAAGGAAATGGGAAGAAAGGGTATATATTGTTAGTTTAGTTGCTTAGTTAATACATATATAGAGCAGAATAGGATTTAAGGAGCGGTCCTAGCAGAACTTGGCAGGATTTGGTAGACTTGGCAGAATATGGCAGAATGCGGCAGATTGCCGTCAGATTGCCGTAGATTGCCATTAAATTATCGTCTCGCGGTCGCTTTCTTCTTGCTGCGTCAGTAGAAACAGGTAGACGGTGGAAACAGGTGGACGTGTATAAGGTGTCACGGAGGTGTCCCATAACACTTAGCTTATATCCGTAATTTGCTTTAAAAGGTAATATACCTATCCCTTTCTATAATATTACGTTATACGCAAACTATATAACTAGCAGTAATAATACCTAATTATTCTATGTATAATTAATATAATGCCTTAAGTACTGTTCTAATATCTAGTTTAGTCTCTCTATTTATCCGTCTATTTATAGGTAATATACTATTAATATTACTACTTAAACCCCTTATTTAGCTAAGAATACCTCTTAAAATACTGCTATAAATCTTAAATCTTTATCTAATATAATCTTTATTAGTGCTCCGTGTTTTATAAATACTTCTTTAATATAAACTTTAGCTATATCCTCTAATAATATTTCTTCTATACACGCTATAAAGTAGCCCCACTTAGTTAACTTGTCTACTATTACTAAGATTATATTATAATCTTATCCGGTAATAGGATCTTTTAACTTTAGTAACTTTATAATAAAGTCCTATAATATAACCTCCTATAGTCTTTCTAGTACTTTAATAGGTTATAGCCCTCTATATAGCTTATGCCTTATTAGTTTATTTCTCTAATAATCTAGATATTCCTTTATAACTTATTTTGCTAATCCCTAAATTCCTTAAATAATATACTCCTTTTAAAGTCTTAATACTAAGCCTATAGCTTTATTATACCCCTAAGTTATTTCTTTATAAAACTTTTTCATAAATTCTTTTATAATTGTCTTTAGCATATATATAGCCTTTTAATACTTATACTGCTCTAATTCTAAATTCTTACTTTATGCTTTTTGGATTTTTTATAACTATATACTCTCTAGTGTCTTATAGGCCCTTTCTTCTCTTATTGCTATAATTTTGGGATAATTATACCTAATTAACCCATCTTTATCTTTGTGTAATATTGCTCCTAATAGCTTTTTTTTATTCTATAACTCTACCTTCCTACTAAGTGCATCTACTTTTGCATTTTTAGTACCTTTAGTATACTAAATTTTAAAGTAATATTCTATAAGCATTTCTACCTATCTAACCTGTCTTTAGTTTAGTTCCTTTATTAAGAACCCCGTTAGGTTTTTATAGTCTATTTTAACTATAAATAGTTTTTCTATACCTTATAAGAATACTCTCTATTCCTTAAGTACTGTAACTATACCTAACAACTCCTTATTATAGATATTGTAGTTTAGTTCTACTAGTATTGTTTTCTAATTATAGTATACTACTAGGTGCTATCTGTCCCAATATCTTTATAATAGGCATACTTCTAGTATAAAGTCTAATGCATTTATTTCTATAACTATGTCTAACTATAGTTAGTAAATCTTAAGGATTAAATTCTAGGTAAATAACTCTTTAAGTTTTCTAAATAGTTTTTTTTTGCTTATCCCCCTATATCTATAGTTCCTCCTTTTTTATAAGTCTTATAAACAGTTTAATATTCTTTAACTACTATGTTATAAACCTCCTATAGTAGTTGCAAACCCCTAAAAACAATCTTAACTATATAATGTTCTTTAGTTCTTGCCAATTTACTATAGCTTCTACTTTCTTTGGGTCCATACTAATTTTACCTAATTTAATAATAAGTCTAATAAAATTGGTTTTCCTTATAAAGAACTCGCATTTCTTAATTACTACTAGCATCTTTACTTCTTATAGTCTCTTTAAGACCTACTTAATATATTCTCTATATTCCTACTTACTCACTAAGTAGATAATATTATTATTAAGGTGTTCTCCTAACATACTATTAATTCGCTTTTAAAATATTACTGGTGCATTTATAAGCCTAAACTATATAACTAATGGCTTATATAGTCCTTCCTTTAGCCTAAAGGCTGCCTTTTATTTATCTCCTTTCTTAATCCTAATTTAATAGTACGCCTATCTTAAATCTATCTTAGTAAAGATTTGCGCATTACCTACCCTATCTTAGATTTTACTAATTAAGGGTAAAGGATACCTATCCTTCTTTATAATGCTATTTAACTGCCTATAGTTAATATATATCTTAAGTTTTCTATTTTTCTTTAGTATAAATAATATTAGATATCCTGCTAATAACTGTAATAGTTTAATATATCCCTTTTATAAGTTCTCCTAGATAAACTCCTTAAGCGCTACTAATTTAATTTTAGTAAGTTTATAGATTAAAAAGAACCTTAGACTTATCCCTAGTTCTAATTCTATTTTATAGTCCTACACTATATATTTTAACAGCTTTTTACTTTCTAGGCTCTACAGCCTTTTGCCATACTTATAGTATTTTTTTAGTATATAACTTAAGCCTTGCTTAGTCTCTTTATATATTACTCTAACTTAGTACTATACTATCTTAGTATGTTATTATATTTTGCGCTGTTATATATTCTTAATATTAACTTAACCTATAACCTAATTAATCCTTAAATTGTATTCCTATAACTAAGGCATTTCTAATATTACCTTATCCTTTCCTAATAGTAGGATATTAAAAGATATCTTAATTGGTCTTCCTTTAATAGTTAACTAAATAGGTCTTGTTTTAAGATTAATAATACCTCCTCTATAGGCTATTAAATCTCCTAGAATTATTATTAATAGGTATAAGTGTTCCTTCTATCTATATAGTAACCCCATCCTTTTAACTGCTACTAGTAATATATAGTTTCTTATTACTTCACTATCTACTAATGCTTTAAACTTTCAATCTTGCTAGTTAACTTATAGGTTTAGGTATCTACCTATAATCCCTTTAAGGGTCTAAGGCTCTACTACTAGCTCCCTCTAGTTTTATAGGCCTCCGCTTTTCCTAACTATTAACTATTAGATTTTAACTGTATTTGGTCTTTCTATAGCTAATACTTAGTTTATTTCTTATCCTTAATATACTATAGATAGGTATTTTCTAGGCACTCCTACTACTATTATCCTTTTAGGCACTCCTCTATAAGGAATCTTCTTAGTTAAAGTATTAAGTCCCCTAGTTCTTAAACTTTTACTAGGTACTAACTATATATATACTTAGCGTTCCTATACCGCCTTTTATCTATTATCCAATATATTCTTATTAAATACTTATAATATTTATCCTTAGGTGTCCTATATATATTGTATATATTATCTATATATGCGATCTACGCTAATATATAATACGCTAGGTGCTTTAGGTTAACTTATAGCTTGTCTTTACTCTTAAGTTTAAACTTCTCCTATATTAACCTAAATATTACTATATTATTTACTAGTACTAATATTTATATTATCTCTCTTTAGTCTATAGCTTATTCTTCTAAAAATTTTACATTATAATTAATGCTCCTTTAATATAGCTTATCTATCTCTCTAATATAGCTTAATTTAATATAACTTTCTTATCTAACCACATGCAGAAATCTTCCCACTTATTATTTTCTTACTGCTAATACTACTGTTGGTTACACAAGGTGATATCACGTAGCTACGGTTCGTAGATAGTATAATGATTGTTCTGTTCTTTCTTCTTTAATTCTTGAAGAAAGGGGTAAGGAACTTAAGGTTCCTCACCACGCTAGTGCCGCGGCGGCACGTGACGGTAACTTGCCGCATGTAACGGCAACTTGCCACACGTGGTGGCAATATGCCTTATATAGTGACCACTTGCCTTTATTCCCAACACTAGCAACTCTTCTTTTGTAGTTGCCATCTATATATATATACCGCTTGACTAGCGTAACAAATATCAATCCTCCTTACTTACTATTGCCATTGTAATATAAGTCTCGCTATCCCAAAATTTGCCTCTTAGCATGTAGTGCTTTCTTACTTAGAAGTTGTAGGTAGATATTATGTTTAAAGGGCCGCTAAGGCGCTAGTAGTAAGCGAGCCAATAGCGATTTTCCATCCCGGGGATGGAAAATCCTAATTGGCTGGATTGAGTTAGGCTCCCCCTCCAAAAAAATCTTGGCAAGAGAATCTGACCAATTAGACAACTTTAACCGCCGGTTGAAGTTCCTGGACATCTTAAGACCTTACGTGACTAAGAAATTTCTGGGGACTCCCTTTTAACCTAACCTTTAACTTGTACACGCAGAGTATTTGTATTAATAAACGTCTCTAGTGCCTTATTTAGGTTCGCCTTTGTTATCGCATCTACTAGGTTATCTTGGCCATTAATCTATTAAATCTTAAAGAGTTCTTAACGCTCGTAGGATTGCTAAAGTGCCATAATGTTGATTATAAGGCGCTTCTCCTTTGTAGTACCAAGCTTAACCAAGCACTTATAGAGGGAGTATGAATCGGTGCATACAATTATAGGGATAATAGGAAGTTTAAGTCAATCTATAATCATCTTTAGGGTAGTTCCAATTGTAATTGCTATGTTAACTCTGCCGACTATTCCATATATCTCTAACGCTAGAACGCTTTAAGTAACGCACTTACTCTTAGTTAAGCTCTAATAGATAAGATTGCTATAGATTATAAAGTCATTCTCTCCAGTAAATTTGTTTACGATAATAATCTTATATTCTAACTAGGAGCTAAAATCTTTGTTATTTGTAAACAATCTATTAATAAATATAAAGAGCTTAGTGGTAGGAAGATTAATAGGCACATAGAGTAGTCCCCAATTAAGATAGTTTATTTGCCAGGAAAGACATTTATTTAGGGCAAGAACGTCGTCCTTAGTTAATTCCTAGTGTTAGGCGGTAACAGAGAGATTAAATAAAGCCTTAGGTTAACAGATAGAAGCAATATAAGCTCTATAAGCGCGTTGCTCCATATATCCTTGCTTTAGAGAATTAGTGTTAATAATGTTAATCTTCTTACCTTAACCCTTCTAGCGTAAAGCAATAGAATCCTTGTTTAGGGAGAGGGTGCATCTATTAAAGAGTAATGGTATTATTAAATTAAGCTTTTCCTTTAGCTTTGCTATAAGATTTGCCTTTACTAACTTATCTTCTTTAAGAGCTGAGAATTGGTCGTCTCCTAAGATAATTATATTATCAGTTTATATACCAATAATTCCAAATAAAGTTCCTGTGGTTGTAATTAGGAAGCATAGGTTAAATATAGAAGTAGTTATTAAAAGCTTCTCTTTGTAGTGCTTGCTATAGGTAGCCCACTAATAGGTTCCTACCTCTGCAATTCTATATAATGGCTTAAGCACATCCATAATTGTATCTTTGGGATATTAGTAACGAATTTGCTTTAAAAGGTATGCTAATATTAAGCGCTAAAGGTGCGTCTCTAATTGGGTGTAGGCCTAAGTAATATCTTATAAATAAACCGCCATTCTATTCTTTATTAAGGAGGGAGCTAGTGCAATAATAACTTGCTAACTAGCTTATTAAATTATAGGAGATTGTGTAAGAATTACCTCCTTACCATTATTATTGTAACCTTAGATAACAAGCCTTAATTTCTTAAATAGGGCGTTAATAGCTTTGCCTTTAATCTTATTAACTATTCTTAACTTAAAGATGCGAACTTTATTAAACTTAGTAGGGTTATACTTCTTAAATTTAAAGACTCCTCTTATAATAAGACCATCAATCTCCTACTTATTAGATGCTTGGAAAGGAGCTCCTAGGGTTATAATATAACCTTCCTTTTAGAGCTGTTTTGCGAGCTTAAAGTTAGCCTTCTCTTTAGCTGTTATAAAGGCCATTAATAACTTAACTCTATTCTTAATAGCGGTAATAAATTGTTCTTTAAAATTAACAAGATGTTGGTGATTTTATAATCCCTTTAGGCGACCTCTACCGCGTTATGGTTATAGCGTATCTACTACAATTATATTAGAATTATAGTCGTCTTCTAGAGTATATTAATTATAGTTCTTTTCTAGGGCATCTTCTGGGGCATCCTATAAAGGCTCAGAATTGTCATCTTTATAGTAAGGCTTAATAACAGTTAAACAGAATTAAGTGGGTCTGTGAGGCATCTAAATAGTATAAGTTTAACCATTAATTGCAATAAGTTAGTATAGGCCTGACCATCCTCCCTTTTTATGCCATACGCGTACTTTAAACTAGAGTGGCAGATTGAGCGTAGTTAAGGTATTTGGGCCATTTCTTATTCCTAGTACGTTATTGACCTAGCGTATAGTATAGAGACGTCGCACCTCCTTTATTGCCTTGCGAATAGCCTCGGCTTATTACACAACAGAGGGAGATAGTAGAGAGTTATTAGTTATTTAAGGGTAGGCGCTAAAGACTAGCAATGTAGGTACGAGTCCATCTGGGCTAGCGGAATCGTTAATAGCTTTAACAGCTATTTGTAAAGTAAGTTCTTTACTAGCATCCTTTAGTTCTAAAGAGATAATCTTATATATACAGCGTAATAGCGCGTGATATCGCTCCACTTTTCTAATATTATTATATGCCTTAATAGGGACTTCCTTGACCTTAATTGCCATCGCCTTTATCTATTGTTGGAACTCTGTAGATAAGAAGTTCTTTCCTATATTATAGATAATTTAATTAGGGGGTCCTAAATAGATATTAATCTAGTATAACTAAAGGGTATCCTATATATTTCTAGCTAATATATCTTTCAAGAAACGCGCGGCTTAGAAGGAGGTTAAGAAGTTAATAACTTAGAGCACTAGCTTGCCGCTAAAATATATAACATTAATGATAATACAGAAGTTAAAGTTGTAGTCATCTTTAAGGGTAAACTTAAATCGGCTAGGGGACTTCTGGTTTATTTGGCAGTAATAGCAGTACTTTATAAGATGCTTAATTGCCTTAACCTTAACTTTATAGCCTGCTCGCTGAAGAACCCTAAGCAATTAATAAATAGATAGGTGGCTAAAACAACAGTGTAGTTAGCGTAATTCCGACTTAGTTAAGTGGCTCTAAGCAATACTCTTTTCTAGTTAATAAAGGAGTAACTAGGGGTAACCCCACTTGCGCATAACAGGCACCTAATTATCTCCCTAAATAAGTATATTCTTAAGGTTGTTAAGCCTAACGCCTAACTTATCTATATCTTTAATGCAAAATAGAAACGGAGTGTTTGTAGGAACAATATAGAAAGTGATATATCCTAAGGGGGTTTAGACCCTAATTGTGCTAAGAGAGATTGCAGTACCTTTACCAAAGCGAATTGTATATTGGCCTGCCGTTAATTGGTCGATCTAAATAGAGCTATTAAGCTGCTGAAGAGCTCGAACTTGAGATTCTCCTGCTATAGATACTCCTGCGGCTCCTGTATCCGGCATAATACCATAGAAGACGTTTGCTGAGTATCTGTCGTTGAAGGAAAACGCGGAACTCTCCTTTAGCTTGTTAAAGATATCTAATTTCGTAATAGAATGGAGCGTAAATTAATTATTAAGAATAGTAATGGTTTATATGCCATCTACCTCACCATACTTAGTGAAGTATTGGTTAGGGGAGTAGTCCTTAATTTCCATATTTATAAGGAGCTGTTCGACCTTATTAACCTTACCCTTAAGATCTTCTACGCCTTTATATTAAATCAGGAAGCTTTAGAAGTAGGCTATAGTGACCTCGCAATTTCTAACATTTCTTACACTCTAACGGAACTTGTTATATGCCTCTTTTCGCTTATTAAGGGAGTGTCTAGTTAACCAGCAATTTGGCTTCTTATAAATATAGCACTTTTTCTAGCAATTACTTTAAAATAAACCTCTATAAGGACCTCCATAATTACCTTATAGTTGACGTTAATTATACCCTTTACTATATTCCCTACCACGGCCGCTATATATTTAATCAGTCCAGTTATAATCGTGTTGGTCGGGAACGCTTAGTTAGGTAAGGCTTTTGGTATAGAGCTGTTGAGATTCTTGTGTTTGCATTGCAGTACCTATAGCAGAGCGTAGCTCGGCATATACTCCTTTAAATATGTCCGCAGGTTTATATAGCGCTAAGTTGCACTTAGGAACGCTATGGCATGCTAAGATAACCTAGTCCCTTAGGCTGTTCTTATTTTGGTAAGTTTTGGTAAGGCCATATTAGATTTTCTGGAGTTTATTAAAGAGTAATTAAAGGCACTCTAAATAAGTCTTTGTTAGGTTAGAAGCAATAACTTTCTAAAATGTGGTCTCCCGCCATTTAGATATATAAAGTTAGCGATTTTTATTGGTCTTAAAGTAAGCTCTAATAAGCTAAAGCATTACATTAAAGCTATAGTTTTTACCTATAATATGGTTGTAATAGAATGTCGCTGCCCGTCCCTTTAATATAATGGAGAAAGTATAGTGGTACTAGTGGCATTGAATTCCGACCTTATTACAACAGTTATAGAAGACCTATAGTTTTGCTCCGAGTATGTCATATAGTTCTCCTCTAAACTTCTTTTCTTTGTCCAAATATACCTTTATCAGATTCGTGACTTCTTATAGTAGAGGGTTATTGGTTAGCTGGAGTAGAGGAGCTAAAGGCGGCAGAGGTGGAGGACAAGTACCTCTAGGTAGGAGAGTACCTCTAGGTGGGAGAGTAGCGTTTTAGGGGTTTTGTTCCGAATTAAAGTTGCCTTCTAAAGAATATAGGTCAGTTCTAGGTTTCTATAGTTAATATATAATCTTAGCTTCCGTCCATACTGGTTCTTCTATACCAGTAATAACGGCCTAAATATTGCTAGCAATTGGGTTACCGTTCTTAGCAACGTATACCCCATTCCTATGGAGGAAGTCTTAAAAATCCTAAACAATATTAACATTGCCAAGTGCCTAGGTGTTAGCGGTCCATCCTACAAAATTCTCCCTAAAATATTCCCATAGCTGTATATCGGTATAGTGTCTACTTTGGTAGAATATAATATAGTATAGGAGAAAGCCATTAACTTGTTTTATGGTACAAGTTGTTATATTAAAGGTAAATTCGTTCTAATTTTTATTAATGAGTTTCGCGTATAAAGCTACCCCTAGTGGTAAGGAGTCTTCCTAGTTGTTTAAAGTAGGCGTAGCTATGTTTTTGGAGGGAGGGAAGTGTTATTGGCGTAGGGATTGTCGTTTAGTACGCGTTTGTGACGTGTATTTGCGATTATGGGGCTTAGGACCAGTTCTAGCCTTGAATCACAAAGACTCGTAAAGCGTGTTGTTCTGTGTAATAGACGCAAGAATCTGTAATCTTGGAAAGGCTCAGGACCAGTTCTGGCCTTTAGATCCTTAGATTCGTAGAAGAGTTCTATTTAAGGTTTAGGACCAGTTCTAACCTTAAAAGACAGCTTCCTTTAGCACGAGTAGCACTAGTATAGTGGCTTATCTCTTCTTGGTGATACCTAGCTGTTCTATGGTATAACAGTGAAGTTAACCACTAATCAGTGTTGGTTATATAAGGTGATATCACGTAGCTACGGTTCGTAGATAGTATGATAATTGTTCTATTCTTTCTTCTTTAATTCTTAAAGAAAGGGGTAAGGAACTTAAGGTTCCTTACCACGCTAGTGCCGCGGCGGCACGTGACGGCAACTTGCCGCACGTAACGGCAACTTGCCATACGTGGTGGCAATATGCCTTATATAGTGACCACTTGCCTTTATTCCCAATAACTACTTTCTATATAGCTCTATAAGTATATACAATCTATTTATAAGGAAGTATCTCTTTATTACTGCATTACTATAACCTTTAGTATGTTATTTTATAAACCTAGTTAGAATCCCTAGATCCTCTTCTTGTTCTAGGTTATTTAACTACTTAGCTCTTAGCATTTCTACCCTTAGCCTATTAATAACTTTTTATATAGGTACTCTTTTCTTAATATATCCTAGCATAGCTAATCTCTAGTCTAGCTTCTATTCTTGCTATACAATAATTTGTTACCTAAACTTATCTATACTTTTTTTTAGTTTTCTTCTTCTAAAGAGATTCTTAAAGTTATTTCGCTTCTTAATTACTATATTTCCCTAGAATTGTTATAGACCTTATTTATTTTTTAAAATCCTGGCTTCCTAGGAAGCTTTATCCTATACTTATTTATTTACTTTTAAACTAAGCTTCTATCCTATCCTATTAGTTTTTGTTTACTATAGGTTTTTAAGTATATCTTATCTTATTTTAAGAATCTTAAGTCTATGGCCTTTTGCCTTTATTAAGTAGTAAGCTAGTACTAGTAGTTGTCTACTTACTTAATTATTTTTAGATATTGCTCCTTCTGTCTTATAAGGCAAAGGATACTATATCCAATAGTATTATAATGCCTATTACTAAACCGCGTTCTATAATAGTCTTAGTTTCTACTTCTGTTACATTATTAAGGTTTAAGCGCCTCTAGTTAGCCTCTTTTTCTTCCTTATTGCTATTAATTAATAAGTACTTTAACTTTATTATTATAGTTGCTAATCCTTATCTATATGTTACTGTAAGATCTTAATCTAGCTTATAGAGTTAATCTTATTCTTTATCTAACTCTTAGGTTCCTTTAAGTCCTTTTAACTCTAGCTCCTATAGCCAATAGCTTACGCTATAATTAGCGTGTAAGGGATATTATTGCAGGTCACCTCGGGTTGCCCTCAGGACAACCCCCGGACACCCCTCGGATGGCCGTCGGTTACGTGCCGGAGGCACGTGCCCGTAGTATATAGTCTCCACGATCCTCAAGGCCTTACCTCCTTAAGGATTCGTCTCTCTTACCAATCTATCTTGTTCTACAATCATATCCTTATAGCCCCCTGTCTATAAGTTCCCCTTACATTCGAATCCTTCCTACTCTTTTTAGAAGGGCAGCTGGCTTTAAGAACCAGATTATTTACATTTTTATTTACACCTACTATCCTCCCTTAAAAATCTCGCGATGACCTAAATAGAAACTCCACAAATACCTTATGGAAAGCTGTTGCGCTAAGGCAGGAAGATCCCTCTAATAGTAAGAGATTACGATAATATAAACCTCTGGGCAAGACGGCCAAATAAGCCCTAACACCCAGATGCGCCAGGAGCTTAAAGACTCTTATACACCTACAGTTACCAACAACATGGAGGAAAACGCAGACACCCTCTACAATGGTTACAACGCTGCCGGAAAGCAACCGGAACCCCTCCGGCCCTACCTAGGCCAATTAGAAAATTAAGCGCTAGAAGTGACTCCAAGATCTTCCCCTAAGCCAGAAATGCCAGAGGAATATACTGATATGTCTAATTAGGGATCTAACCGGAACTCTCCCGAAAGACCATTAGCCCATAATTAGCATAGTGGTGGCGCATAGACTGCTTATGAGCTAAGCGGGCCTACCCCTTTTAGTAATCTAACCTAAACACTAACTTAAAACCCAAGCCTTATTAGGAAGCCTATACTAGTTATTGGTGCTAATACTACTTCTATAGCTGGAGCTTCCCTAGGCCTGAGTTCGGAAAGTTAAGAGCCCCATACTGATATCCTTTAAGATGGATATTAGGAAGCTGTTGCAAGGCTCTTAGAAGCCATGTAGGAGGAGGCTACTGGTAAATATATTAGAACCCTTTAAGGGCAAATCTAGATCTGGCAGGGATTAATCTAGGCTAGATAAACTCTTTTATAACCTGGCTAAGGCTAAGGGCTTCCTAGGGGCTACCTAGTATCTACCTAAGGAAGTATGGAAGACTTGGAGAGTTATCTATGCTATAAATGGAAAAAGGATATGGACCGATTAGCTAAGGCCTCTAATAGCCTAGAACTCCGTTATAGACCTAACGCCTAATAGCTGGACGATTGGGTTCGTAAGATAGACAACTTCTTTAAGATGCTAATGATACAAGATGATACTAAAGAGCGTACACACTAGATTATTAGCAAGATTAAAGACTAATTGCTAAACTAGATTACACTTAATTAGCTTAATAAAGAGCAAATTACCTTATAGCTGTAGCTGCAAACCTTCCTAAAGAAGTGGACTTAAGATCCGCACGTTATACAATATAATTATGCAGAACTATTCTGGAATGGGATACAGCTCGACCGCTATAATTTCCGCCAGTTTATAAACTTTATGGAAACTTGTGCTTAACTGATGGATCCAGAGCCCTTTAAAAACAAGGACAGTAGCGTCTGTAAGAAGGAGAAGATTGGATTTATCTGGGCTAGAATTAAGCCAGTAATTCGTGACAAAATAAAGCGCGTAGGAGCCCTACTATAGATTACCGTATATACGGATTTCAAACGAGCAGTTCTGAATGCTGAGGATGTGGTAAGGAACTAGACCTCTTCTAGTAGGAAGCTAGGGGGTCACTAGAAGCGCGGGCACTCTAGTAGTAACGTAGGGCAGACCTAAACTTTAAAGAAGCCATTCTTAAAGAGAAATTCAGAAGGGTTAAAGTTAGGGACCTTAAGTAATAGGAAAGACTCCTAGGGCCAACCTAACACCTATCTAGTACCCTTATGGGAACACTCTAAAAGGTTAAGAGAAAACTTCTCTAAAGGCAAACCCAATTGGAAAAATAAGTAGGGTAATAACCGCACTGATAATCTAAAAAAAGAAAAGCCCTAGTCGCGGACCTCTCCTGGCTGCAACTAGGGTAAGATATGGAAGGAGAGACTCTCTATATTACTATTAAGCTAGAAATGGTACTCTTTATAGGCGAGGTACATTAGTTCTAAGCACTATATAACAGCAGCGCTGAAATTAATCTTATATAATATAATTTAGTAAAAGAGTATGAGCTTATCCTATTGCTAAGGTAGCGGAAACCTATCACAGGGTTCCTGGATAAGTATTAGATTAAACTACATAGTGCCTATAAGCTTATAGTGTTAGTAGCTGATATGCACAACCGCACTAAGGTGGTCAGCCCGCAACCCTTCTGGGCGGCTGACTTTGAAGGCTATAACCTTATTCTTAGATACCCTTGGCTTATAGAAGCAGACCCTAAGATACGCTTTAAGATAGGAGCCTTTAAATAGTAGAATGATAAAGAATTAGAAGGGCGTATATTACTAGCAAGCTTAAAAGACATCCTAGAAGATATAGCTCCAGGTAAAATAGTATATGCTCTATACCTAAAGGAGTATTGGATCGAACCCCTATTCTATGGCAAGATGGGTATAGAGCCTAGCATAGGTGATAACCCCTCCACAATGGAGACCCCACAGGGAGCTGCCGGACAGGTCGCGGAGACACTGTAGGGAGGCGGCAATCTTGAAGATCTTACGAGATACTTCCACCGCCATGGGTTACTCTGGCTTAAGCAATATACAAAGAATATGCTACGGCACCTCAAACGCTACGTCAAAGAGTTCCCTACCCTCCACTAGCTACCACATGAAACGGTTTAATGTATAGTAGCAACTATATACGAACAACCACTATAGCGCGCAACGCTACCTGTGAGCGTCCTAAGGGAGCTCTGGGACCTACCTGACAACAATATGGAGGACAAACGCGACCCCAATCTATTAAATATTCTATTAGGCCTAAGGGACTTACTAAGGGTATTCTTAGGTAGGCGAGCCAAAATTGTAGCGTAGAACTTAGAATATGATCATATAATTAATCTAGAAGAAGGTAAATAACCCCTAAACCTTCCTATTTATAACCTCTCTCGCAAAGAGCTTGAGATCCTACGGGAATACCTTAATAGTGCACAGGAAAAGGGATGGATCCGGCCCAGTAAGTCACTAGTAGGCGCACCGATCCTCTTTATCCTAAAACCGGATAGAACTATAAGGCTATATATAGACTATCACAGTCTTAATAAAGTTATAATTAAGAACCGTTACCCACTACCACTAGTTAGTGAAATGCTAGATTAACTATCTAGGGCGAAGATTTTTATAAAGCTGGATCTATAAAACGCCTATTATAGGCTCCATATTAAAAAAGGGGATAAGTGGAAGACCACTTTTAAGACCTAATACGGCCACTTTAAGTATATAGTAATGCCTTTTGGGCTAGCCAATGCGCCTGCGACATTCTAATTATATATTCATAGAGCCTTAGGGGGACTAGTTGACCGTATATGTGTTATCTATTTAGATAACATCCTGATCTACTTAGAAGATAAGAATTAGTATAAGCAACATATCCGCCAAGTGCTAGAACGTTTGGATAATTGGGGCCTTTACGCTAAGGCGTTAAAGTGTACCTTTAATACCAAGCAGGTTGAGTTCCTGGGTTACATCGTGACGCCTATAGGTGTAGTTATGGACCTAGTACGGGTATAAACAATCCAAGAGTGGCTAGAGCTAGAGAGCTACTAGGATATTTAAGTGTTCCTAGGCTTTACCAATTTTTATAGGCGCTTTATCTATGACTACTTAGATATCACCCGATACCTATCTAACTATATTACGGAAGCTTCCTGAGACCTAGCCTAAGGAGTAAAAAGCTTAAAGGTAGGAAGAAAGAAAACCAAGAAGGGACTAACTAAATAGTATAAACCATGGTTATAGCCTGGAAAGGTTTAGGATGCCTTCTAAGAACTATAAGTAAAGTTTACAGAAGCTCTATTGCTGCGGCATTTTGACCTAGATTAGCCATTAATAATAATCACTAATGTATTAAATTTCGCCCTTACTAGTATCTTACTGCAACCTGATAGGGATCCGGACGCTACCCAGCTCTACTAGAGACTAGTAGTATTCTACAGTAGAAAATTCCAGGGGCCTGAAGTTAGGTATTATACCCATAATAAGGAACTGCTGGCTATAGTCGACTGCTTTAAATAGTGGCGACATTACCTTGAGCACGCAAGCCATACTACTTGTGTACTCTCAGATTATTACAATCTACGCTACTTTATAACTATGAAGGAGCTTACACCTTGACAAGCTAAATGGGCAGAGGAGCTCGCGCGATTTAATTTTGAGATCAAATATAAGCTAGGGGAGAACAACCCTGCTGATAAACTATTACAACAGCCAGACTATACCAAAGGCTTCAAAACAGGAGAAGGAAAATAGATGATAGATATCTTACTCCCTATATTATAGAATAAGCTCTAGGTGTGGGATGCTTAAGTACCTATAGCTCCATATATTAAGTCTTAGGCGGTATAAACCCCATCGGCTTCTACTGACGTTCCGGCTGGTACCTAGTTTGTGGCCGATGAGGGTCCGAATATACCTAGATAGGATATCCCTAATATAACTTCGGAACCTAGTAATACGCCACCTCTAATTGCTAAGTTATCCCCTTAAGCTAAAAGCAAAGCTATAGAGTAATCAGAACTTAGAGCCCTGTAATAACTAAAGGACTTTAATCTCGTAGCGGCCTTCCTAATGTATATATATTAAAGAGTTGCAAGATCTATGGTACCATTAAGTCTTGTACTTGGAGCAGTATGAGACAAAACAGCTTTCACCCAGGAACTATCTAAAAGGTTAACGGATCTTATCTATAAGGTGTAATGGAGGGACGCTTTCTATGCCATCTTTAATGCAGAAGTAGACCGGAAACGTGACGGAAAGGAAGCTGTAAAGTATTAAAATTAGGAACTAGACCCAATGGGCCTACTATATAGAAATAGTAAGGTTTGGGTGCCATATAAAGCAAATCTATAATAGAAGATCCTTATAAGGAATCACAACGATCCTCTAGGCGGCCACTATGGTTAAGCTAAAATAGTGGAATTACTTTAGCGTAAATACTATTAGCTAAAGCTTAAGCAGGAAGTAAAGGAGTATATTAGCTATTGCGAGAAGTATTAAGTATATAAGATCTATAGGCACAAGCTATGGGGTCTACTTAAATTAGTTCCCCCCGCTAGTGAGCTATAGCAATATTACGCTATGGACTTTATTACGGATCTCCCACTATCTAAAGATAGCCAAGGACGAACATATGATTTGGTCCTTATACTTATTAATAGGTTTTTAAAGTATATCTAATACCTTTCTATTAACAAGACAATTAATATACAAGCACTTACCAGCCTAATTAAGGAGAAATGCTTTCTTAAAGTAGACTAGCCGCACTCTATTATTACCAATAGGGGCAGTGTCTTTATAAGCCAGTACTGGTCAGATCTATGCTTTTATTTAAAGATAGACTACTGTTATAGTACAGCTTTCCATCCACAAATGGACGGGCAAACAGAACGTCAGAACTAGGAACTGGAGTCTTACCTGCGAATGTATTTAAACTACCAGTAAGACAACTGGTGCGAGCTACTTCTATATGTAGAGTACGCTTACAATTCAAAGCAACATGCATTGTATAAGTATACACTAATCCAGATTGCCTATGGCGTCCAACTATTTGGGTTTAATGGTATACCTAGCGATTACTAGCTAAGGCTGTATAATTAATTATGGGATCCCACTAGGAAGTTAAAGGATATCTACCGGAGAGTATAAGGATACCTCTAGGAATGGGAGGAGCAATGGAAGTATGTAAAGTAGAGCCTGCAAGATGCCTAAGAGCAGTAGAGACTCTGGTACAACTGCAAACACCAGGACAAGTATTTTGGAGTAGGCAATGAGGTTCTATTACGTTTAACAAATATTAAGACCCGTTAACCATTAAAAAAGCTTAATATAAGATACCTAGGTCCCTTCTAAGTTAAGGAACGAATTAGCAAGCTAGCCTACTGTCTCTAGCTACCCCTATCTATGGCCTATATGCATCTAGTGTTTCACGTAAACCTACTGGAGCCATGGCATAGACTACCGCTGGAAAAGAACTTCCGTCTAGGCCTAATTAAACACCCTGAGGTGGTAGGCAAGCGGTACGAGGTTAAAGCTATACTATACTATAAGTCTGTTAAGAACAAGCTTCAATATGAAGTTAAATGGCTAGGCTGGCCTGCTGAGGACTCTATATGGGAACCAGAGGATTACCTTAAATATTGCGAAGATATTCTAAAAGAATATTAGGACCAAGGTCTATAATCTACAAATTATAGAAAGCGCTCTAATACTACAGTGTTATTACAACCTATAAAGAAAGCTTATAGTAGACTGTAAAAGGCCCTAAAGAGTAAATAGGTTAAATCGGATATAGAACAGACAGGCTCCGGAAACTATAAGGATTAGGGCTATAGCCTAAGGCAGGATAGGTCCTTAGCCTTTTTACATACATAGTATAGAGTTAATAGGGCATTTTACTAGAATTACATTCCCATTCATTAATCTATATTAGGAATATTATTCCTAGGGCTCTTAAGCCCTTCCTAAAAGCCCTCTAAGGCCTTCCTGAGTACCTAATTAAGGTTCTTAATTGCTACTATATATAAGAATAAATCCCAAATGCCTAATCTGAAAAGCCACTATGTCTTATCCTTAGGAGCAGGATCAGTATCCATTGGGCCACCAAGTAATGGCTAACGAGAATAGGATCCAGACCCCTTGGTAGGGGTATAAGTAGGCATAAAAATAGGGGCAGGACGATGAGGTGTAGCTGGGGCAGAAATCCTTAAACGCTTAATACCAATATTAGGTCCAAACTAATACCAACAAAGCTCTTGCGGCGTCAGCTTATAGTTAATAAAGACACGCTTAAGCCTAGAATAAATAGAGACGTTGGCTGGCTGGTATAGTCTAGAACCACTGAGACCTTGCTACAGCAACTATCAGTTACCTATCTATTAGGTACCCAAAGGGTAACCTACCTGATACCGCATTATATTATGCTCTTTTAAAACTTAACGCGTATGCGCAAACTCCTTTTTATGGTAGACGGTAACCTTCTTCTCATTACCCCCATCCCTTACCCTATCCTTAGTGTACTAACCTTGCTCTCGCATAAGGCGTTGCTGGCTGGCTTGCTGGGAATTATGGGCAGTGTAGATGGCTATGGTATAGTCTCAAATTCGACCAAGTCGTTTAGCGTTTACGCTGGAATGAGAGAGAGCCCAGGCGATATAGTAGTTAAGGATATTAAAGGAACGTCGCCACTTAGGCCTAGGCTATTAAAGCTTAAAGTTAGCAATAGAAATCTATTAAAAATAGAAAAACTCACCTTAATATAACTACCGCTCTTAGTACGCATGCATTAATTATAAGGACTAAAGGTATTAGATCTAACGTAGTGCGTCTTATTATAAGCCTCCAAAATCCTCTTATTAGACTTCTGGTCTTTTAAGAACGTGCAGGCAAAATTATTTAGGTAGGACTAGCACCAGTTGCGGGTTAGCGGAGGTTAAGGTTCTATATATAGCGGCAGGGCCAGAATACGCTGAGGAATTAGCTTAGAAGAGCAGTTAGCAGGAGAACGAAGAGGCATACTGAAATAATAATAGAAAAGAAGAAAATCTTAATGATATATTAAAGATACGTCCAAAATTGGACAAAGGTTAATGATAGGAAGTAAGGTATTGAGGAAAAGAAATAGCTTAATAAGCAAGGTATCCTTATACTTTACCGTCCAATACCCTTTTGGTGAATAGCCGCAACCTTGCTGATATAACTCCATTACAATAGCGTTATTCAGAAGGAAGGAAACACGCGTATAAGTTATTTAACTATCACTTCCTTATAAAAACTAATCACGCGGCTAGGGAAGGCAATTAAGACGTTAATTAAAGATGTATATAGGTTAAATTATACCTAAATGATACTATAATATTAAAAGAACAACGTTATAAACGTCCTTAACAGTCGCATAATAGCTATAGGCGCTATTGTAAAGTGTCTCCTGTTTACTAGGCAGTAAAGCTACGCTAATTATATAGTATAGGACCACCAGATTTAAAACCATATGCACCAAATCTTAAGAGATAAGTCTCTTTAATTAACTAATTAATTACCTAACTGTATATAGCAGCCCAAGGGCAAATGCGGGAGCAATGCGTTAGTGACGCAGGGGATTAGAAGAAAGAATTACAGATTATATCTTAATAGTTAAAGACGACAGTGAGCTAAGGCCCTATATATCAAATCCTATACCAAAAGGTTTTATGGAACTACATTAGGAACACCAAATTGCCTATAACACTTGCGATTAATTGCAGACCGGCATAAAGGCTTAGAAGTAGAGTTGTATAAAAATCCTTAGGTTAGTCTAGGTAGTTACTAGCATACTTCTAGTAGGCTTCTAATAGGTCTCTTAGCAATCCTTATGTCTTTTCTCTAGTTATGTTTTTCCTTATTAAGGTTTTTAGGAGTTCAAAGTAGGGGTTAGATAGATAGATGATATATAGTGGCATACCAATATCTCTCTAAACCCCTTTTGGGACGAGCCCTCATAATCTCCCTTTACTGCAAGGTAATGGCGATCGGGGGCCAACCGCAAGAAAGGGGGGGGCAATGTAAGGGATATTATTACAGGTCACCTCGGGTTGCCCTTAGGACAACCCCCGGACACCCCTCAGATGGCCGTCGGGG